>Ga0101944_10000121_pt1 | contig 260734 bp, 244 predicted proteins | sample DewCreD2012metaG_FD_75245 | JGI IMG/M metagenome (GOLD analysis project Ga0101944, IMG submission 75245) | Hot spring sediment bacterial and archeal communities from British Columbia, Canada, to study Microbial Dark Matter (Phase II) - Dewar... ...
AAAGATTAAGGTGATGTAAATATGCTTTTTCAGTTTTAGGAGAATAATTTTTCAGTCTAAGAATTTTTTCGTATTTATCTATGAGTTCAGTTCTTTTCATACTAAAATTTATTCGTGATAGTTTAAATTTTTAGGTTATTACGAAACAAATACCTGCCTGCCGGCAGGCAGGTAGTTTTTAAAATCAGATATACGCAATAACTTGAGGTTGTCTCAAAAGTCTTAAAAATCCGGTGGCCGCAACTTTTAAGTTGCGTATTTATTAAATTTTCGCAGGCTAAAGCTTGCGACTACCATAAGAATTTGAGTTATGAGACAACCTCTGCGTAAAGAATTTTGTTAGGCGACATATTACTCGGGCGGGCGCTAGAAACAATTTTGGGCAAACATTAAAAACATTTATATAATTAACCTAATATTCAACTAATATGAAATCAGCAATTTACATGGATGGTAATCGGTTTATTGAAACTGAGTTTAAAACAGAAGAAGAATTTGAAAAAATAGTAAAAGAAAACTCAAAAACCTTATTTGGTTCAAAAACCATTTACTTTGATTTAAAAAACAAAATAGATTCAAAAGCATTAGGTTCTTCAATACCAGATGGATTTTTATTTGACTTTAAAGATAAAGATAATCCTGAATTTTATATTGTTGAGGTTGAACTTGAAAAGCACGATTTTTACAAACACATATTTCCTCAAATAACTAAGTTTTTTGCTTTTTTCAAAAATTCTACGAGCAGAAATAACCTAATTGAAAAATTATTTCATTTCATAAAATCAAATGAACTACTTGAACAAGAATTCAAAGAATATTTGGGCAAAAAAGAAATATACAAAGCTCTAAAAGACATAATAGAAAATAGCCAAAATATTTTATTGATTATTGATGAGAATAAACCTGAACTTCAAGAAGTTTTTGAAACATATACGGATACTTGGGATAAAATAGTAAAGGTGGAAATTCTGAAACAATACACAGCCAATAAAAAATCCATCTTTACTTTGAATCCTGATTTTGAGGATATTGGTTTTATAGAACCAGTTAGCTCTGAAGAAGTAGAAGAAAGATACTCAGAGAAATTTCATACTGAAGACGTAGAGCAAAATATATCATTAACTTACGAAAAAATTAAAAGTGCTGTTCTAAAAATGGATGCGAACATAAAAGTTAATCCTCAGAAATATTACATTTCACTAAGAAAAAATAGAAATTTTGCATTTGTTAAAATCAAGAAAAAGAAAATGCACATAGTGATAATGTTGCCTTATGAAACAGGCAACAGTTTAATAAGAAAACATAAACTGACACAATTACATGAAAGCGTACAAAATTTCTATAATGGGTCTTGCTTTAAAGTGACGCTTGAGAACGATGAAAATTTAGATGAAGTTTTAAAAGCACTTGAAGAGGCGTATAAACAACAAAATAAATAATGTTTGCCCTTTTTCTTAAAAATACTCGCCCGCCCTGCGTCATACGCCTTCGATCCTTTCAGTCGCTTGGGGACGTTGCACTTTCGGGTTTCCCCTCACCTCGCCTAACAGCGGATAAACGGCTCACTGCGCTGCACTTGTTCTCCCAAATTTCTTTCGCTCCGCTCAAGAAACTTCGTTTATCCGCGATACGTTATATGCCAGCTTAAAAGACGACAATGAGCGACAACGTAAAGAAATATATCAACATACTTAAGCAGACCGTTTACGACCAAATTTCGGCTGACATTAACGACAAGACAATTGACAGTGTAGTAGAAAGCGACCTTGTTAAATCGCACTTGGACGACAAAGTTTCAGCGGGTTTTCAGGACTATTACTTCTTGACACTTGATAACGAAAAACTTTATTTTAGCTCAACGGACTTTTTTAGACAATTTAAAAAACGCTATTCACTTCAGGGCATTGACAACAACTACCTTGACAAACTTGAAGGACTTAAAAAAGAAATTTTAAAAAATATTCGTGCAGACAAACCGGCTCAACTTTATTTTGACACTTTCAATAAAGCAGTCATTAAACACGGCAAGGACTTTAAAGAAAAAGACCTCGGTTCATTTTTCGCTAAACTTGTTCATACCTTCCGACCAGACGAATATTGTGCTTTAGACAATCCGATTAAAAATTACTTTGGACTGAAAAAAGAGAGTTTTTTTATTTCGTTTTTCATAATCAGCGTGGAGTACAAACAGTGGGCGACAGACAACAAAAATTTACTAAATATTATCAGAGAAAAATTTAAACAGGCGGACAAAAAAGGAGTATTACAGCACGACAAACTAACTGACTTGAAACTCTTAGACCTAATATTTTGGAGCAAAGCAAACAGACAATGACAAGATTGCCGGCATATAACACGGGTTTTGCGCCTGCCTGCAGCAGGCAGGTCATGCGGGGTGACGTGTCCCGATTTTATCGGGAGAGCTTTGTGTCGCCTATAGCGGATTAAGTGCAGTTTGATCCCGAAAGTTTTCGGGATGCTTCGAAACACTCCCAAACGTGATACACTGAACTTGTTGAAGTGCCAAGTCGCAAAACGGTATCTATAAAAAATATATTTCTACATCTCATCAATTATCTTATTAAACACTTCACTCGGACGCATTACTGCAGCAGCTTTATTATCATCCGGCAAATAGTATCCGCCGATATCTGCAGGTTTACCTTGCACAGAAATTAAATCACTTACAATTTTTTCTTCGTTAGCAGATAACTCTTTATAAATTTTTGTAAAACGATTTTTTAATTCAGCATCATCATTTTGATTTGCTAATGCTTCTGCCCAGTATAATGAAAGATAGAATGAGCTTCCTCTATTATCAATCTCGCCGGCTTTGCGTGACGGCATTCTGCCGTTTTCAAGATATTTCAGAATTGCCTTATCAAGTGTGTCGGCTAAAACTTTTGCTTTTGGATTTTTCGTTTTATCATAAACCATTTCAAAAGAAGGAACAAGAGCGCTGTATTCGCCCAGTGAATCCCATCTTAGATGATTTTCTTTCAAAAGCTGATCAACATGTTTTGGTGCAGAGCCACCAGCTCCTGTTTCAAATAATCCACCGCCTTTAAGCAACGGAACAATTGAAAGCATTCTTGCGCTTGTACCTAGTTCAAGTATCGGGAATAAATCAGTTAAATAATCACGAAGCACATTACCTGTTACAGAAATTGTATCTAATCCCTTGCGCGATCTTCCACAGGTGTATTTCATTGCATCAACAGGTTTGAGAATTTTTATTTCAAGTCCGGTTGTATTGTGTTCAGGTAAATACTTTGTAACCTTTGCGATAATTTCTCTGTCGTGTGCTCTGTTTTCATCAAGCCAGAAAATTGCGGGAGTATTGGAAGCTCTCGCTCTGTTAAATGCAAGTTTAATCCAATCTTTAATTGCTTCATCTTTTGTCTGGCACATTCTGAAAATATCTCCGGCTTCAACGGATTGTTCCATCAAAACCTTTCCTTCTGAATTTTTAACGCGTACAATGCCGTCAGTTTTAAGCTCAAAAGTTTTATCGTGTGAGCCGTATTCCTCGGCTTTCTTTGCCATCAATCCGATATTGGAAACAGCACCCATTGTTGCTGGATCAAACTGTCCATTGGCTTTAATATCATCAATCATTCCCTGATAAATTGTTGCATAAGAACGATCCGGAATCATTGCTATTGTATCCTGAAGCTCATCTTTTTTATTCCACATCTTGCCGCCGTCTCTAATCACTACAGGCATTGATGCATCAATAATAATATCATTCGGTACATGAAGATTTGTTTTTCCGATTCTCGAATCAACCATAGCAAGTTCAGGGCGATACTCATAAACTTTGTTTATATCGTTTTCGATTTCTTTTCTTTTTTCATCGGGAAGTTTTTTTAGTTTTTCAAGAACATCCATTAAACCGTTATTAACATTTGCACCAATTTGTTTTAGTGTATCTGCGTGTTTATCAAGTGCTTCTTTGTAGTAAACATAAACGGCGTGACCAAACATTATCGGATCTGAAACTTTCATCATCGTAGCTTTCAGATGAAGTGAAAGCAGAACATTATCCTTCTTCGCTTCTTCAATTTGCTCAGCATAAAATTTTCTGAGTTCTTTAACATTCATTACTGCACTGTCAACAACCTCATCTTTAAGAAGTTTAAGACTTTCTTTCAAAATAGTTGTGTTACCTTTTGAATCAACAAACTCAATATTAACAACATCATCTTTATCCATAGTTATAGATTTCTCTGAGCCGTAAAAATCTTTTTGATTCATATGTGCAACACGTGTCTTCGAATCCTTTGACCACGGCTTCATCATTTTGTGCGGATACTTTTGTGCAAACTTTTTAACTGAAGCTGCGGCACGACGATCAGAATTTCCTTCACGCAAAACAGGATTAACTGCAGAGCCAAGTACTTTTGCGAATCGCTCTTTTAATTTTATCTCTTCATCTGTTTTTGGCTCTTCAGGATAATCAGGAATTTTATATCCTTTCTCCTGCAATTCTTTTATTGCCGCTTTTAACTGTGGAACCGACGCACTGATATTGGGAAGTTTAATAATGTTTGTATCGGGATGTTGAGTCAACTCACCAAGCTCAGCAAGGTGGTCAGGAATTTTTTGTTCTTCTGTGAGATAGTCCGGAAAGTTTGCAATAATTCTACCTGCAAGTGATATATCTTTTTCCACGAATTCAATTCCGGTTCCTTTTGTGTAGGATTTTAGTATTGGAAGCAAGGAATAACTTGCAAGCAGTGGAGCTTCATCGGTTTTGGTCCAGTAAATTTTATATTTTTCCATCGGCTGACCATAATTTTTAAAATAACAGAATGTAAATTAAATAAAATCAATGAAACATCTCTCTTTTATCAAAGAGCAGTTCTAATGATGTAAAATGGTTAGTGTTGTCCAAAATAAACTTAAAACTGATTAATAAACTCAGATTTTAATTCAAAAAAAATCTAAATTCGTTATAAATGTGTCTCAAGCCCATAATATCCTAATCTTTATAATTACTGCAAAAAAAAAACATATCTAATCAACATTTATTGCGGTTCACTTCAATGAACTGATAAAAAATTAAAAGTATGGCCAAGCTATAGCCACATAAATAAATTTATATTGGACAGATGTGATAATAATGAATGACATTTCTGCCTACTGAATTAGAAAAAAGTTTGATGAGTAAAAGTTTAATAATAACTTTGTTCTATGAACCAATTGAATTTAAATGAACAGATTTTAGCCCAGATCAGCAGTGCAGCCAAAGTGATAGGAAGCGGAGGAATCGTTGCTTTCCCAACAGAAACTGTTTATGGACTTGGTGCCAATGCACTTGATCCGATTGCGGTTGCTAAAATTTTTGAGTTAAAAGGAAGACCTAAATTTGACCCATTAATCGTTCACATTGCGGATCTCAGTGATATAAAACTTCTTTCATCTTCAGATGACAGTCGGATATATCAGCTTGCAGAAATTTTTTGGCCTGGCCCATTAACAATTGTAGTTCCTAAAAGTACAGTTGTTCCGGATATTGTTACTGCGGGACTTCATACTGTTGGAATCAGAATGCCTAAAAATCCCATAGCTCTTGAGTTAATTAAAAAATCCGGTTGTCCTATTGCCGCTCCGAGTGCTAATAAGTTTGGTAAAATTAGCCCGACTACTGTTCAACACGTAAAAAAGTATTTTCCCAAAATAGATTTCATTTTAGATGGAGGTAAAACAGAAGTCGGAATAGAATCAACTGTAATTAAATTAAATGCAAAAGGATTTGAGATATTAAGACACGGTGTAATAACCAAAGAAGAAATTGAATCAATAATACCTTATTACTCAGAAGGAAAGAACGATGTAATTTCAGCGCCGGGAATGATTAAATCTCACTACAGCCCTAATAAACCATTTTACATATTAAACGAAGAACTCAAAAATAAAATTGATATAAGTAAAGCAGGATTAATTTCCTTTTCGGGAACTGATACGGAAGGATTTAAGAAAGTAATTTATTTATCCCCCAAAAAAGAATTGAGTGAAGCAGCAGCAAATTTATTCGGAGCGATGCATCAGTTAGAAGAATCAGATGTTGAAATAATTGTTGCTGAACCAGTACCTGAAAAAGGAATTGGTATCGCAATTATGGATAGACTTAAAAAAGCTGCTTACCAAAGTCAGTCTGCTATACACAAAAACAAATTTTTGAAGTAAATTCATGATGTTAAAATAATTTCTTAACAAAACTAAAGGGAATTAAAAATGAAAAGAATAACAGTCGCAAAGGGCGATGGCATCGGTCCTGAAATAATGGACGCAACATTAAAAATAATTTTAGCAGCAGGTGCACAGATTGAAATTGATGAAATTGAAGTTGGCGAAAAAGTTTATCTAGCCGGGAATACTGCAGGTATTGCAAAAGAATCGTGGGATATAATCCGAAGAAACAAAGTTTTTTTGAAAGCACCGATCACTACTCCTCAAGGTGGCGGTTATAAAAGTCTTAATGTTACCACAAGAAAATTCCTTGGCTTGTATGCTAATGTAAGACCTTGCATCAGTTTACATCCTTTCGTCAGAACAAAGCATCCCGGAATGGATGTGGTTATCATTCGTGAAAATGAAGAAGATTTATATGCAGGAATAGAACATCAACAGACAGATGAAGTTGTTCAATGTCTTAAGTTAATAAGTCGCCCCGGCTCAGAAAAAATTATCAGATATGCTTTTGAATATGCAAGACAATACGGAAGAAAGAAAGTTACCTGCTTCACAAAAGATAACATTATGAAACAAACCGATGGATTATTCCATAAAATATTTGATGAGATTGCAAAAGAATATCCTGACATAGAAAACGAGCATTGGATTGTTGACATTGGCTCTGCAAAACTTGCTGATACTCCTGAAGCTTTTGATGTATTGGTTTTACCTAATCTTTACGGCGATGTTTTGTCTGATGTTGCAGCACAAATTGCCGGCTCGGTTGGATTGGCTGGCTCAGCAAATATCGGAGAAGAATGTGCAATGTTTGAAGCTATTCACGGTTCAGCGCCAAGAAGAGCAAATCAAAATCTTGCTAATCCATCGGGACTTTTGCAGGGAGCGATTCTAATGTTAGTTCATATCGGACAGAATGATGTTGCAGAGAAAGTTCAGAACGCGTGGTTAAAAACAATTGAAGACGGCATTCATACTTATGATATTTTCAAAGAAGGAATCAGCAAACAGAAAGTTGGAACAAAAGAATTTGCTGATGCAGTAATTGAAAGATTAGGACAGAAACCAAGTCAACTTAAGCCAGTTAATTATTCAAAAGGTTCTGCTCTTAAACTTCCTAAATATGTCAGAAGAGCACCTGCCAAAAAAGATTTATTAGGCGTTGATATTTTTGTTCACTGGAGCGGAACAAATCCGGATGAGCTTGCAGCACTATTGCAGAAAATAGAACTCGAGAATGTAAAACTCTCAATGATAACTAATCGTGGAATAAAAGTTTGGCCTGAAGGCTTTGAAGAGACTTTCTGCACTGATCATTGGCGATGTCGTTTCAAGCATAAAGATGGAAAAAACATTACCAAGCAAGATATTATTTCTTTACTATCGAAAGCCGAAGAGAATAATATTGATACAATCAAAACCGAAAATCTTTATGCATTTGACGGAGTTCAGGCATTCTCATTAGGGCAGGGTCAATAACACTTTTTGTTAGTTATGCGGGATAACTTTGATTTGAGGTTATCCCGCAGTAAGTAAAGAATTTAAAATTATGTTAGCCGGAAATTATAAATGAACATTATTAAGAAGATTTTGTACATTCTACTGGCAATCGTTGTAATTACAATACTTTATTTTTACTACGAGAGTTACTCATTTAACCAATATATCGAAAACTCAAATCAAATTAACAATATGAATATTCCTATTAACGAAAATGCACCAGTAAAATCAAGAAATCAAATTGAAATACAAGCACCAATAGATACAGTTTGGCATACACTTACTGACATTAAGAACTGGACTAAATGGCAAAAAGCAGTTACAGAAACGACTGTGGATGAAAAGATTGAAGAAGGCACGATCTTCAATTGGAAGGCTGGTGGACTTTCCTTTAAATCCAAAATCCATACATCAAAAAGAAATAGTGCTTTTGGCTGGACTGGAACTACCATAGGTGTAAGTGCAATTCATAACTGGACTTTTATTAAAAAAGACGAAAACACAACTATAGTTATTGTAGAAGAAAGCCTCCAAGGTGTATTTCCTAAATTGTTCAAGAGATATTTTCAAAATAATCTTGACAAAGGTGTTCTAACAAATTTATTGGAGCTTAAAGACGCCTCTGAAATGAGAATAAAATAACTGCCACCAACAGTCGTTTGCCGCAATGGGGGCTTAAGTGGCTCAATCAAGCTTTGTGCTACTATCAGAGTCTGTGGTTGGTTTACAGTTTTGTGCTCTAAAATCAGCCCGAATGTGTTGCATTGAACTTGTTGCATTGCAAAGCCCGAAAACGTTAGTTCTTCAATCTCCATTTAATTTTCACCAACATTTCTCCATTGATTGAACGAATTGAAATGCGTTGTTGTTTAGTTAATTAAGCAATACACAACCACAATAAAGCAATAAAATGAATTTACCTGCAATTATATTATCAGCAATTCTTATGATTACATCAATAAAGCAAAATCAGGATTATTATCTTCTCAATTCATCAATAATGAAAACCGAAAACAAATGGCGTATCGTTAACGATGGAGTGATGGGCGGATTAAGTTCATCAAAAGTAAATGTTGAAGATGATAAAATTATTTTCAGCGGAAATGTTTCTCTGGAAAATAACGGCGGATTTGCTTCGCTCAGAAGTCCAGTTAAAGATTACAACTTTGAAAATTTTTCCGGAATTGAAATTAAAATCAACGGCGATGGAAAGCGTTACAGCATTTCAATGAAAGAGACGACTTACTTTTCCGGCTACTTCTACACTTCAACTTTTGAAACAAAGAAAAATGAATGGATAACAATCAAAATTCCTTTTGATCAGTTCAAACTTTACTACTTAGGTAAAGAAACAAAATCCAACAAGAAAATTCCTCTCAACAACATCAAAGAAATATCTTTGCTGATTGGAGATAAACAAGATGGTTCTTTCAAAGTGGAAATTGACTATATAAAACTTTACTGATTAAATTCACAAATAAAAAATAATAATTGTAGAAATGAATCGGGAAAAAATTAAACAGTTTGTTGAAAAGGACTCGTTCCAAAAATTTATAATCACTTTAATAATTTTTAATTCCATTACGATTGGTATGGAAACATCCAGCACCATTATGACTTCGTTTGGAAATGTGCTTCTGCTGATTGATAAAATTATTCTCGCAATTTTTGTTTTGGAAATAGCTCTAAAGTTATACGCTTATGGGTTTTCATTTTTCAAGAGCGGCTGGAATGTCTTTGATTTTTCGATTGTTGCGATTGCATTACTTCCGGCTTCCGGTTCCCTTGCGGTTCTTCGATCTCTGAGAATATTCAGATCGCTGCGACTAATCAAAAATCTTCCGAGATTGCGCTTCATCGTAGAGTCTTTACTTCTTTCACTTCCGAGTATCGGGTGGATTTTTGTTTTACTTACACTCGTGTTCTATGTTTTCTCCGTTATCGGAACAAAATTGTTCGGATCGTCATATCCTGAATGGTTTGGAACCATTTGGGCATCAATGTTTTCTCTTTTTCAGATTATGACTCTCGAAGGCTGGGCAGACATTGCCAGAACAATTAGTGCGCGATATCCTTTTTCAAATGTTTATTTCATTTCTTTTATACTTATTGCCTCATACACTACACTGAATATTTTCATAGCGATCGTTGTTAATACAATGTCTGAAATTCAGCATAAGATCAGCATTCAGGAAACAAGTAAAATAGAAAGTATAATTCAGGATGAAAATGAAGAACTCAGAAACGATATCAGAAATCTGAAGGAACAAATTATAAAGCTGGAAGAAAAACTTTCGAAAAGAATCAGCCCACCATAAAATTTTAAAATTCTTTTCTCAACATTGAGCAAATTTTTTGAGAGACATATTGAATCAGATGTATTTGATGATAAAGCCGTTGGTAGAAATATCACGGCTTTTTTTATATTGCATATAAAATAAATCCGATCATCACATTTATCATTTCTTAAGGAGGCGAACTTATGAACTATAAGCACACTATTATTCCCTGCCTTTGGTTCGATACACAAGCAGAAGAAGCCGCTGAGTTTTATACCACACTATTTCCAAATTCAAAAGTTGGAAATATTTTAAGATACGGTAAAGAAGGAATAGAAATTCATAAGAAACCAGTGGGCTCAGTATTAACCATTGATTTTATATTAGATGGAATTCCCTTTGTTGCTCTGAACGGCACGCCCGCTTTTCCACACAACGAGTCAATTTCAATTTTTGTTTATTGTGAAAGCGATGAACGAATAAATTTTCTGTATGAAAAACTTTCAGAAGGCGGCTCGGTTAATATGCCTCTGGATAAATATGATTGGAGTCCGAAGTACGCGTGGGTAAAAGATAAATTCGGAGTTTCTTGGCAGCTTGATATTGAAAAAATAAATTCACCGCAAAAAATAGTTCCTTCACTTTTATTCGTGAATGAAAAATTTAATCTTGTAAAAGAAGCGGCAAATCATTTTACATCAATCTTCCCAAACTCAAAAGTAATTATGGAATATCCTTATGATAAGTCAATGAATCTTCCTAAAGGAACTTTATTGTTTGCTCAATTCAGTCTGAACGGTTATTTAATGAACGCTATGAGTGGTGGTACAATCAAACACAATTTTGATTTTAACGATTCAATTTCATTTATAATTAATTGCGACACACAGGAAGAGATTGATTACTACTGGCAGAAATTAACTGAAGGCGGCAAAGAAGTAGAATGCGGATGGTTGAAAGATAAATTTGGCATCTCGTGGCAGGTTGTTCCATCAATATTAAATGAGTTGTTGCTTGATCCGCAAAAGTCAGGTAAAGCAATGAGTGCAATATTTACAATGAAGAAGTTTGATATTAACAAATTGATGGAGGCAGCAAATGAGTGATAGAATAAAAATAACAGTCGAAGCGAGCATTAGCGCACCGATTGAAAAAGTCTGGAACTACTACACAAAACCCGAACACATTACAAAATGGAATTTTGCTTCAGATGATTGGCACTGTCCATCAGCAGAAAATGATTTGCGCGTAGGCGGAAAACTCAATGCACGAATGGAATCTAAAGATGGAAGCAATGGATTTGACTTCGAAGCAATTTACACTGAGATAATTCCTCACAAAAAAATTGCATATAAAATGCTGGATGACAGAAATGCAGACATAAATTTTGATGCTGTTGAAAATCAAACAGAAGTTATAATCACATTTGAAGCAGAAAGTGCTTATCCAGTTGAATTGCAGAAAGCTGGCTGGCAAGCAATTCTGAATAATTTTAAGGAATATGTAGAATTAAATTCTGCTAATCCAAGCAAACTGAAATTTTCTATTGAGATTAATTCACCGGCAAATTTAGTTTACGATAAAATGCTTGGTATAACTGACAAAAAAACTTATCAGCAGTGGACCGCAGAATTTAATCCATCATCAACCTACGAAGGGAGCTGGCAGAAGGATTCTGAAATACACTTCATTGGAACAGATGAGAGTGGAAAACGAGGCGGAATGGTTTCCCGAATTGCTGAAAACATCCCGAACAAGTTTGTATCAATACAGCATATCGGAATTATAGACGGAGAAAAAATAATTAAAGAAGGACCCGAGATAGAAGCTTGGGCAGGTGCATTTGAAAATTATTATTTTGAAGAAATAAGCGGCAAAACAATAGTGAAAGTTGAGATGGATTCAAACGAAGAATTTAAAGATTATTTTTCATCAACCTGGCCCAAAGCACTTGCAAGATTAAAAGAGATTTGTAAGGAGTAATGACTTTATAGAACCTCTACGAGGTTAAGTTTCATTGGTTTTTCGTTTTTTAGTTACAATAATTGAACTTCTACGAAGTTCACTTTTGAATTATCCATTACAAAGACCTCGTAGAGGTCTTATTATTGTAGTAATATTGAACCTGCAAAGAAAATTATCAAATCCTCGTAGAGGATTTATTATTCTTTAATATCAAAAAATTCGAATAAATATTCTTCTTTGAATTCAACACCATATTTATTCATAAAATCTATATACTCTTCCCTAAATGTCTTTTTCTTATGATGGTTTTCCTGATTTTGTATATAATTATATACTTTATTGATTTGAGAGCGACCGTAAGAAAATGCCGCATAACCATCCTGCCAATGAAATTTACCCCGATAGAAATTCATTTCATTTAAATATCTGGATGATTCTCTTTTAAGGGCAGCTACTAAATCGGATATACTTTCTTTTGGATTTAAACCGAGAAAAATATGAATGTGATCTAAATATCCATTGACAATAATTGATTTATGTCCTCTGTTTTTAAGTATTCCGCTGAGGTATTTGTTTAGCAGTATCCTGATTTCTTTCGTAAGCAATCGATCACGATATTTAGGAGCGAATATCAAGTGAATGTATAATTGGGTGTAGGTACCGGGTTTCATAATTATCAGTGTTGATTTTGTTTTTATTATTGAACCTCTACGAGGTTCACATTATTTATTTTGAAATCTTCTCTCTACAATTGTTGAACTTCTACGAAGTTCATAATTAATCGAATTTATTTTAAGACCTCGTAGAGGTCTTACTATTGTAGTAATATTGAACCCGCAAAGAAAATTCTTCAAATCCCAATAGAGGATGCATTATAACAACAAATTATCAGTTTATATTGAACCTCTACAAGGTTCGTATTATTGTTTTGCTGTTTCTTTTCTACAACAGTAGAACTTCTACGAAGTTCACTTTTGAATTATCCATTATAAAGACCTCGTAGAGGTCTTACTATTGTAGTAATATTGAACTGCAAAAAAAAATATCAAATCCTCGTAGAGGATTTATTATATCCTAAATAGTTCTGCTCTGCATTTTGAGTATGAATTATAAATACAATTCATTCAAGTAAATACAAAAACTTTACAAATATAATCCACCACCCTTAATGCACTATCAATCCACTTTTATCTTTTTTCAGCTCTTCGGGAATTACTTTCAGGATTTCTTCTTTGAGTGCGTTTAGCAAATGCTTTTTAATAAAAGTTTTTGTGTGAATAATTCCTACTTCTCTTTTAGGAACAGGATTGGCGAACTCCCTTATCTGATTTAATTTCTTTTTTTCTTTTATGTACTGCAATGCTAAATAAGGCAAAAGCGTCATTCCAAATTTTTGTTCAACTAACTTAATCAGTGTTTCCAGATTCCCGCTTTCAAAAACAATCTTGTTGCTTTTCTCTACCCAATCATTTTCACTACTCTTACAAACAGCAAGAGTCTGCTCTCTCAAACAGTGCCCTTCTTTAAGAAGTAAAAAATCATTTACATTCAAATCATCCTGACAAAGTTTCTTTTTCTTCATCAACTTATGATCCGGCGGAAGGAAAGCAACGAAAGGTTCATAATACAAGGTTTCTGAAATTAAATTTTCATTCTTTGATCTTAAAGCAATGATGCCGATATCAAAATAACTTTTTTCTAATCCGGTTATTACTTCATCGGTTGTTACTTCGTCAATTATTAATTCTACATTTGGATATTTTTTTATGAAACTGCTCAGAAACATCGGAAGCAAATAAGATGATATTGTTGGAATAATCGCAACACGCAGTGCACCAACAAATTCACCTTTTTCAATCTGCAGAATAACATGAAGTTTTTCTTTTTCCTTGAGAATCTGTTTTGCCTGCTCAATAATTTTTTGTCCGATATCTGTTGGAACAATTGGCTGTTTATCTCTACGGAAAATTATTACACCAAGTTCTTCTTCAAGTTTTTGGATTTGCATACTAAGTGTCGGCTGAGTTACATAACAATTCTCAGCAGCCAAAGAAAAGTTTCCGAATCTTTCAACGGCAATCAAATATTCAAGTTGAGTGAGTGTCATAATTATTATAGATTTAACTTATACTAATATAAAAATTATCAATTTGATTTATAGCTTAATTTATGTAATCTTTACATTGAAAAAAGAAATCAGCGCAGTATTTCTGACAAAATATTTTCTTCACTACAGTGGCAGCTAAATATCAGAACTTCATATTGTTAAACAAATAAAGAAAGGGTAACTAAATGAGCAACAATTCTAACAATGGAAGCAAATGTCCGTTTCCACACTCAATGGGTGTGAGCGCATTTGGCACCAGTGTAAATGATTGGTGGCCTAATCGTTTAAAGCTCAATATTCTCAGACAAAATTCAGAAAAGTCCAATCCGATGGATAAGGACTTTAACTACAGAGAAGCATTCAATAGTCTTGATTACGATGCATTGAAAAAAGATTTGATGGAACTAATGACACAATCACAGGATTGGTGGCCCGCAGATTTTGGTCATTACGGACCATTGTTTATTCGTTTGTCCTGGCACGCAGCAGGAACATACAGAATGGGTGATGGAAGAGGAGGTGCTGGCGGTGGATTGCAAAGATTTGCACCAACCAACAGCTGGCCTGATAATGCTAACCTCGATAAAGCACGAAGATTACTCTGGCCAGTTAAAATGAAATACGGAAATAAAATTTCCTGGTCTGATTTACTTGTGCTTGCAGGCAATGTTGCAATGGAAGCAATGGGATTTAAAACTTTTGGCTTTGCTGGTGGAAGAGAAGATTATTGGGAACCAGATGAAAGTATTTATTGGGGCTCAGAAAAAGAATGGCTCTCAGATAAAAATCGTTATTCAGGTGAAAGAAATTTAGAAAATCCGTTAGCTGCTGTTCAAATGGGATTAATTTATGTTAATCCTGAAGGACCTGGTGGAAATCCAGATCCGGTTGCAGCTGCAAAAGATATTAAAGAAACCTTTTCGAGAATGGGAATGAATCTCGAAGAAACAGTTGCCCTTATTGCAGGCGGTCATACATTTGGAAAAGCTCATGGTCAGGGTGATCCAAAACTTATGGGAAGAGAGCCGGAAGCTGCTGATATCGAAGAACAGGGATTGGGCTGGCATTATAAATATAAATCCGGAAAAGGTCCCGATACTCTTACCGGCGGACCTGAAGTAACCTGGACAACAACCCCAACCAAATGGGGACATGATTTCTTCAAACATCTTTTTGAATATGAATACGAATTAACAAAAAGTCCAGCTGGCGCTTACCAATTTGTAGCTAAGAATGCTCCTGAAATTATTCCCGATGCATTTGATCCAAATAAAAAACATAAGCCAACAATGCTAGTGACTGACCTTTCATTAAGATTCGATCCCGAATTCGAAAAGATTTCAAGACGCTTTTATGAAAATCCTGATGAGTTTGCAGATGCATTTGCACGTGCATGGTTCAAGCTTCTTCACAGAGATATGGGACCGAAATCGAGATACCTTGGACCAGAAGTTCCGAAAGAAGATTTAATATGGCAGGATCCAATCCCGGCAGTTGATCATAAACTTGTTGATGAGAAAGATATTGCAGAGCTGAAAAATAAAATTCTTTCATCCGGATTAACCATTTCAGAATTGGTAACAACTGCGTGGGCTTCTGCTTCAACTTACCGCAACTCTGACAAGAGAGGTGGTGCAAATGGTGCGCGGATAAGATTAGAGCCGCAAAAGAATTGGGAAGTAAATAATCCTAAACAACTTGCAAAAGTGCTTGGTGTGTTTGAAAAAATTCAGAGTGAATTTAACTCAGCACAGAAAGACGGAAAGAAAGTTTCACTTGCTGATTTAATTGTTCTCGGCGGATGTGCAGCGATAGAAAAAGCAGCAAAAGATGCTGGCATTGATATTAAAGTTCCTTTCACACCGGGAAGAACAGATACAACACAAGATTGGACTGATATTGACTCGTTCAAATATCTTGAACCTATAGCAGATGGTTTCCGAAACTATGCAAAAGGAGAAGCCGGAGTTTGCGCTGAGCATTTAATTGTTGATAAAGCAAATCTGCTTAATCTGACTGTTCCGGAAATGACAGTGTTAGTCGGTGGTATGCGAGCATTAAAAGCCAACTGGGATAATTCTGATTACGGTGTGTTCACTGATCGCCCGGAAGTATTAACAAATGATTTCTTTGTTAATCTTCTTGATATGAAATATGAATGGAAACCAGTTGACGAGAAGAAATCAAAATTTGAAGTTCGCGAAAGAAAAACTGGTCAGGTTAAATGGAATGCCACAAGAGTAGATTTAATATTCGGACACAACAGTGAATTAAGAGCTGTTTCAGAATTTTATGCTTGTCCGGAAAACAAACAAAAATTTGTCAAAGACTTTGTTGCGGCTTGGAATAAAGTGATGATGCTGGATAGATTTGATTTGCAATAAAGAAAAAACTTGTTCACTTAACGAACCCATTTCAAGAGCCGTGGTAGAAATACTGCGGCTTTTTTATTGATCCGTACTTCTAAAATTATTCATTTCTTTTAAGCTTGGAGAAAGATTTAATTTTGCGTCTTTTACTCATTAATAAACGTAATTAAACCTTTGAGACCAGTTCTTTATACGAAAACACTAGCTTACAATATTGTAACTTACAACATTGTAAGTTACATTTGTGAAAAAAAATAGAGATATTATGAAAAATCCTTTCATTTATGGCAAAATAGCATCCGGAGAATCATTCACAGACAGAGAAGAAGAACAAAAACAGTTAATAGCAAATTTTACTTCCGGAATAAATACAATTATAATTTCACCTCGCAGATGGGGAAAATCTTCTCTTGTAAATGTTGCGGCAGGTTATTTCCAAAAGAAAAATCCAGAAACTCGTTTCTGCTTCATTGATCTTTTTAATGTCCGAAGTGAGGAGGATTTTTATTCATATTTTACAAAAAATATCCTCAAAATATCTTTTACAAAATGGGAGGAGATGATTAATTCAGCGAAAACATTCTTCAAACAAATTTCACCTAAATTCAATTTTGGTATCGATCCTATGAATGACTTTTCTGTGAGTCTTGATTGGAATGAAGTTAAAAAGTCGCCAGATGATATTCTTAACTTACCAGAATCAATCAGTAAAAAGAAAAAAATAAAAATTATAGTTTGTATTGATGAATTTCAGAACATCGCCTTTTTCGATGATGCTCTTGCATTTCAGAAAAAATTACGTGCACATTGGCAGCACCATAAAATTGCATCCTATTGTTTCTACGGAAGTAAGAGACATATGTTGACAGAGTTATTTGAAGATAAATCAATGCCTTTCTATAAATTCGGTAATGTTATGTTCCTTGAAAAAATTTCTGAATTTTATTGGACAGATTTTATAATGAATAACTTCGAAAGAACTAAAAAGCATATTAAAAAAGAAGTTGCACAACGGATTGCTCAAACGATGGAGAATCATCCTTACTTTGTACAACAATTAGCTCATACAGCATGGGACCTTACTCAAAAAAGTTGTACAGAGAAAGAATTAAATCTGGCTATTGATAAACTACTTAATCAGCATACAATACTTTTTCAAAGAGAAGTCGACAATCTTACAAATCCTCAGATAAACTTTCTCAAAGCACTATGTGAAAATGTAAAACAATTTAGTTCAGCTAAAACATTGATAGAGTATAAGTTAGGTACATCTGGAAATGTAAATCGGATAAAAGAGTCTTTGGTTAAAAAAGAGATATTAGATATTACCCCTGATAATATTGAGTTTATTGATCCTCTTTTTAAACTTTGGTTTATGAAAATATATTTGAAATTATAAACACAAATGGGTTCTATTGGCTTTAAAGATTAAATCTATTTATATCTTTTGAACGCAAAGAAAGATGTGCTGTTTTCCTTTCCTTACTCTGTCACTTCTAAATACCAATTAAACTCACGCTAGGTTCATAAAATAAGTTGATGAATAAAATCAAATTTTACTTGTAGTGGAAGAGCTTGCTCTTCCCAGAGGAAGTAGATTTTTTGTTTAAATATTAAAAACTGACAAGGCAAGCCCTGTCCCTACAATTATGATTAAAGGAACGAATTGCCCTTGCCTCTTGTTATATTTTCAAACAATAACACAAGAAAACGAGGATAAAATGAAAAACAAAACAGTAATCATAACTGGTGCTAACAAAGGAATCGGCAAAGAAGCAGCTAAACAAATTGCTAAACTTGGTGCTAAAGTTTATATGGCTTGCAGATCACTTGATTCAGCAAATGAGGCAAGAGAAGAAATTGTAAATGAAATAGGCAATCAAAATATTTTTGTGCGCCATCTTGATCTTGCATCTGTTGATTCTATTATTAACTTTGCTGAGCAGTTTAAAAAGGAAGAATCAAAACTTGATGTGCTGATTAACAATGCAGGACTCTGGACAAAGACAAAAAAATTAACAGAGCTTAATGTTGAGCAAACTTTTGCAGTTAATGTTCTTGGTCATCAACTTCTTACTCAGCTCCTTTTAGATGAATTGAAAAATGCCGCTCCATCAAGAATCATAAATACTGCTTCGCATTTTGCAGGAGGTCTCGATATTGACGACATAAATTTCGATAAAAGAAAATACAATGAAACTCTTGCTTACAAACAAACCAAGCAGGCAAACAGAATGCTTACCCGTGAGTGGGCAAGAAGATTGGAGAAAGATAATATTTCAGTTTATTCAATGACTCCGGGATTCGTTCCTTCAACAGAATTGTTCAGAGAACAAAATGCAGTTGGTAAATTTCTGCTTAAAGTATTTTCTTTAATTGAAGGAAGAACAATTGAAGAGGGTGCTGACACACTCGTCTGGTTAGCATCTGCAGAAAAAATTGATGGAAGCAACGGTGGATTTTATAATCAGAGAAAAGAAGAGAAATGTAAGTTCAATAATCCGGCAGAAGAAAAAAGATTGTGGGATAAGTGTGAAGAATACTTATCGGTTGTCGAAAATGCTATATATTAAATAAATTCTCTATGGTTCTCTGTGCCAACTCTGTGTCCGTTAGCTAACGGACTCTGTGAAATCAAATTCTTACACCGAGAGCCACAGAGAAATCACGGAGAAACACTGAGGTAAATAATTTAAGAGGTTAATATGAAGGTGGGAATTATCGGAAGCGGAATGGTTGGGGCAACTTCAGCTTATGCAATAATGATGCGCAAAGCTGCAAGTGATATCGTGCTTATTGATGCAAATGAAAAACGTGCAATTGCCGAAGCTCAGGATATAATGCACGCAGTACCTTTTGCCGCAGCGACAGATATTTATGCTGGCAGCTACAAGGATTTGAAAGATGCAAAAATTGTTGTGATTGCCGCAGGCGCAAGTCAGAAGCCCGGCGAAACAAGATTAATGCTGATGGAAAAGAACGCAGCAATTATGAGAGATATTATCTCCAAAACTGCAGAAGTAAATCCAAACGCAATTTTTCTTGTCGCAACAAATCCGGTTGATGTTATTACTCACATTTGCATAAACATCGCAAAGGAATTTGGAATCCCATCAACTAAAATTATCGGAAGCGGAACTACACTTGATACTGCGCGCTTCAGGTCATTGCTTGGAAATTATATAGGAGTTGATCCGCAGAATGTTCACGCTTATGTAATTGGTGAACACGGCGATTCAGAAGTTCTCTGCTGGTCTAATGTTGATATTGGCGGAGTAACTCTTGAGGATTTTATTGCACACAGAAACATTGAATTCAATGATGAAATTAAAAACAGAATTGATGATGGTGTTCGAAATGCAGCATATAAAATAATTGAAGGAAAAGGTTCTACCTACTACGGTGTTGCCGGAGCGATTGCTAAACTTGTTGATGTGATTAACCGTGATAACCGGGCTGTGCTTACAGTCAGCGCTTTGAAAGAAGATGTTGAGGGAATAAAGGATGTTACTCTTTCACTTCCTCATCTGATTGGCGGCGAAGGAGATCTTGGCGTTTTGCCAATCCGATTAAGTGTCAAAGAAAAAATGCTTCTTAAGAAAAGTGCAGAGATAATCAAAGAAAAAATTGATGAGTATGAGAAGAGATGAAAAAAGAATTCCTTCCACAAAAAATCTGTGTCGTGTGTAAAAGACCTTTCTCTTGGCGAAAGAAATGGGAAAAGGTTTGGAACGAAGTTAAGTACTGCAGCAAAAGGTGTGCGGGTAAAAATTTTTATTAGCATATTGGCTGGTGTGAACTAAAAAATTATCTTTGAGTTAAATTTCAAAAAACTCAAGCATGGCCTTCATTAAAATTAACTTTTTGATTCTGATATTCTTTATATCAGCTTCAGCACAATTTATTTCCGACGACTCAAACTTTCAGTCGATTAGCATTATAGATGGCTTGTCATCAAATAATGTTAACTGGATCATTCAGGACTCAAAAGGATTTTGTTGGATTGCTACTGAAGATGGATTAAATAGGTTTGATGGTAGTTCCTTTAAGGTTTATAAAAACATTCGGGGCGATCAATATTCCTTATCCAATAATTTTATCTGGCATATTTCAGAAGATAATCAGGGTAATATCTGGATTGCTACAGATGCAGGCATATTAAATAAATTTAATCCGGTTACAGAGAAGTTTGAAAGATTTGCTCATAAATCAGATAATCCAAATTCAATTCCTTCCGGTCCTCTTACCTACACATTGCCGGATAGCTATGGTATGATTTGGATTGGTACCTGGGGTGGTGGATTAAGTGTATATGATCCCATCAAAAATTCTTTTACTAACTTTATTAATAATCCCAATGATCCCGCCTCATTAAGTGATAACAGAATTTTATGTATTTACGAAGATGATAAAAAGAATATATGGATAGGAACAGACAATGGCGGCTTGAATAAATTTGACCGCAGAACTAATACATTTAAATCTGACTTTCTAAAAATAGACATCGGTTTCAAAAACAGTATTAGTTATATCTCAAAAGAAATTAATGGTAATTTATTGTTAGGAACAACAGAGGGTTGGATAATTGATTTAAATACCGAAACAAATGAAACACGGGTTTTTACTGCTATAACAAAAACAAATAAGGGTGTTCAGAATATTATCTGGAATATTGTAAAAGATCCCGAGGGATTTTACTGGGTCGTTACAAGTCAGGAAGGTGTCTATAAATTTTATCCACCATGGGAAGAAAAATTTTCAGATAGAAAGAGGTTTGAGAAACTCGCCGGCGTATTCGATAAAAATGCAAAGTGCGTTTATCTCGATAAAGCTGATAACCTCTGGATTGGAAGTTTGGGTGATGGAATAAAAAAAATCAGCAGAAAGAAAAAATTTTTCTTTCAATTAAACAACATAACATCCGGAGGCAAAATAAAAGATAACTTTACTTTTTCAATTTGCGAAGATAAGTATGATAATTTGTGGATTGGGACTATGACCCAAGGTGTATATCGCTATAACCTTAAAACAAGAGAGATAAAAAACTATCCTCCAAACTCTGCCCCCATAGGTTTAAGCGGCGAGATGATGCGTTATATTTTTGTTGATAGTGACGGGGACTTATGGATTGCGCCATTATTTGGAAAACTTAACAAGTATAATTATAAAAATGATCGCTTTGAACAAATAGATCTCGACTTTAATAATGATAATCCCGATGCACAGTTAATCAGAGTGATTTATGAAGATAAACAAGGAATTTTTTGGATTGGATTCAGTGGAGCTGGTGGATTATTAAAATATGACAGAAAGAAAAATCTTTTCAAAAGTTATAAGTCTGCTAATCTCACTAATTACTCAGTAGACCTGATTGATATTCTTTCTATCACCGAAGATAATTTCGGTAATTTACTTATCGGAACTTATGGTTTTGGTATGTTTAAGTTTAATAAATCAGCTGAGGTTTTCACTCAATATAAATTTGAGGAAAATAATTTTTCTTCTTTGCCAGATAATACAATTCCAGAGATCTTTATTGACTCAGAACAAAATATCTGGTTGGCTACATACTCAGGATTAAGTAAGTACAACCCCGGCACAGATAATTTTACAACTTATACAATAAACAATGGATTGCCTTCGAATTCAATATTTGCAATACTTGAAGACGACAAGGGTAACCTTTGGTTAAGCACCTCAAACGGATTAAGCAAATTTGAGAAGAACAGAAAAATATTTTATAATTTTGATTATTCGCAGGGTATTCAACAAGGTGATTTTCTTGCGGCAGCCAGGTGTAAACTGAAAGATGGCAGACTTGTCTTTGGCGGCAATAATGGAATTACATACTTTCATCCCGACAGTATAAAAATTTCATATTCATCGGTTGTACCTGTCTTTACTTCATTTAAAATTTTCAACAAAGAAGTTCCTCTTAAACGCAGTATCACTTTTAGTGATACAATAATAGTTGATTATTTTGATAATATGTTGTCCTTTGAATTTTCCGCACTTGAATTCGATGCTCCTCAGAAAATTAAGTACGCATATCTGCTTGAAGGACTGGATAAAGATTGGATAGAACTCGGAAATGCAAGAACAGCAACTTTTACACACCTAAATCCAGGCAAATATATTTTAAAAGTTAAATCATCAGACATTTTTGGTAATTGGAGTAATAAATTCAAAGAAATTCTTTTGATTGTTACTCCACCATTCTGGATGACCTGGTGGTTCAGAGGATTATTTATTTTACTGTTTCTTTCAACAGGACCAATAATCTATTACAGAAGAGTAAAACAACTAAAGAAAGAGAAACAGCTTCAGATTGATTTTTCACGGCGATTGATTCAATCCCAGGAAGAAGAAAGAAAAAGAATTGCCTCTGAACTTCACGATAGTATTGGGCAGAATTTACTGGTTATTAAAAACCTTGCTTTGCTCAATAAGAATAAAGATGATCAGTTTGATGAGATTTCGAAAGTTGCTGGTGATGCTATTGATGATGTAAGAAGAATTTCTTACAATCTTCATCCATATCAATTAGAAAGACTTGGGTTGACTAAGGCAATTAAATCAATGTTCAATAATATTCAACACATTTCCCAAATTAAATTCCTGATTGACATTGATAATGTTGATGGACTTTTTAGTAAAGAGAAAGAAATAAATATTTACAGAATTGTGCAGGAATGTGTTAATAATATTATAAAACACTCCGAAGCCAAGGAGGCAAAAGTAGTGATTAAATCAAGTGAAGAAAACTTAATAGTGGAAATATCAGATACTGGAAGAGGTTTTAATTTAGAATCAGCGAAATCAGAAGCAAAAGGTTTTGGACTGAAGAACCTTGAGAACAGAGTCAGCTTGCTGAGTGGTGCAATTCATATTGAATCATCAGAGGTTGGCACAGTAATAAACTTAACGATTCCATTAAACAGCTAATGGCACGCAGATGACACTGATGAAACAGATTTTCGCTGATTTTACGAATCTGAGATTATCAGCTTAATCTGTGTTATCTGTGTGCTATAAAATTAGTACACATTACTGAAGAAATTTATGATAACTATAATTATCGCAGATGATCATCCTTTAATGCGGAGTGGTGTCAAAGGTGTTCTTCAAACCAATCCGCAAATTCAGATTATTGCTGAAGCACAGGATGGAGAAAACGCATTAAAACTAATTCAAAAACATCATCCCGATATTGCCCTCATTGATGTCGAGATGCCTAAGATGACGGGACTTGAAATCGCACGCAGAGCTGCAGAGGAAAAGCTTAAGACAAAAATTATATTTCTTACTATGCACAAAGATGAAGATATGTTTAATGAGGCAATGAATGCCGGGGTTTTCGGTTATGTTCTTAAAGAAAATGCCGTTGAGGAAGTTTTGGAAAGTGTAAAAACTGTTGCTGAAGGAGAATACTATATCAGTCCTTTGATTTCTGGTTATCTCGTCAAAAGATTGAACAAGCAAAATGAGTTTGCAGCACAGCAACCATCAATATATGATTTAACAAAAGCAGAAAGAGCGATATTAAAATTAATTTCAGATGAAAAAACAACCCAGCAAATTGCAGATGAACTTCACATCAGTTATAAAACAGTAGAAAACCACCGCAACAACATTTCAAAAAAATTAAAGCTCAGCGGAACACACAGCTTAGTAAAATTTGCAATAAAGAATAAAGAAAAGATTTAGAATATAAAACATTCAACCCCCTCTGAATCTGCTCCCAAGGGGGAGAATTCAATCTCTATACTCAAAAATTTTTTTAATCTAAAAGCCCCTCCTTTGGAGGGGTTGGGGAGGCCTGTCTATAGGTGTTTCCACCTATAAAAAATGAGTGCATTCACCGATTTCTTTGCTTTTGTTTATAACCCATCTTTACACTAAAAATTACAAACACTATGAAACTGTTATTAGTTGAAGACAACGACAGATTAAGAAAAATGATGAAGAGTCTTTACACTCCAGGTTTTGATGAAGTTATTGAATGTAGTGATGGAACTGAAGCTGTGGCTGCCTATCTTAAAGACAATCCTGATTGGGTTGTAATGGATATTAGGATGAAGGTGATGGATGGAATTGAAGCAACATCAAAAATTGTTTCTGCGGACCCTGGGGCAAAGATTATTATCGTATCCCAGTTTAATGATGAGTCTACCATAGCGGCTGCTAAACATGCCGGTGCTATCGAATTTATCAGCAAAGAAAATCTTTCAAACGTAATTGAATTTATTAATAATTATTTAAGGAGTGCAAAGTGAAATTCATTTTCTATACAGTTTTAATATTTCTGACATTAGTCACAGTAACTATTTCACAAACCAAATACACATGGACTGGCGGTAGCGGCGACTGGCATACTGCAGGCAACTGGTCCCCAAACGGAATTCCGGGTGCTGCTGATACTGTTGTTATTAATAATGGAACAATTACAAGTGATATTAGCGTAACTGTTGCCAGCATTTATCTAAATTCAGGATCAATTAACGGTGCAGGTAATTTTATAATTACTGATACACTTATTATCAATTTTGCTAACCTTGGTGGAACAGGAACAACAACCATTGCCTCTGGTGGAATTGCTAAGTTTATTAGTTCCAACAATAAAAATATCACCAGAACTCTTGTTGTAGATGGTTCATTAACAGTCATAGGTGCCGGATTAGTTAGTATTACTTCCGGTGGTCAGCTTGTCAATAATGGGACTGTTGAAATTCAGAACAACAATTTATTCGGAAGTATTGATGGTAGTATTGTAAACAATGGTAATTTCATAAGATCAATTCAAACCGGAACCGCAACTATTGGAGCACCTTTTACAAATAATGGTACTGTAACAGTTCTTACAGGAACACTTTTAATTAATAACATCACTGGTTCAGGTTCGTTTAATATTAGTTCAGGAGCTAATTTCAGAATTAACTCAGGCACAAGCACCCTTGGAGGTAATTCAATAACGGGTGAAGGAGTTTTTGAAGTTACTGGAGGAACATTAAACTTCTCTGGTAATAATGTTGTTGTTTCAAATTCTACAACATTCAGACAGGCAGGCGGCACAATAGGTGGAAGTGGTAATCTTGTAATCAATGGTAGTTTTAATTATGAAGCCGGAACACACGGAGGAACAGGAACAACAACCATTGCTACAGGTGCTACATTAGATTTTCTAACTTCTTCTCCAAAAACTATTATAAGGACCTTTGTTGTAGATGGTTCATTAAAAGTAATAGGAGCCGGACCAGTTAGTATTACTTCCGGTGGTCAGCTTGTCAATAATGGAACTGTTGAAATCCAATCCAGTAACTCTTTTGGTAATGCTGACGGTAGTATTATTAACAATGGTTCATTTATAAGGTCCACTCAGACAGGAACTGCAACAGTTGGTTCTCCATTTACTAACAATGGTAGTATAGAAATACTAACAGGCACATTGAGTTTTTCTTCATCATTAAATAATACTTTACAAGGATTAATAAAGGGCGTTGGAACCATAATCCCCGGAGGTAATTTTACAAATAATGGCACTGTCTCTCCAGGTACATCTGCAGGGGTATTAAGAGTATCAGGTAATTATCCACAAACGCAAAATGCAAAATTGAATATTGAAATTGGAGGATATATTTCTAGCACTGAAAGAGACAGCTTATCAGTATCCCAGCAAGCACAATTAAACGGAACTTTGAACATAGTATTCTCCAACAACTTTACTCCACAGATCGGCGATGTGTTTCCGTTTATATCATATCAAAGCCGGGCAGGTGAATTCTCACAGGTAAATTTTCCAAGTAATGTAACCGGCTATATACAATATCTTTCAAACAGAGCACAGATTGTGATTGATTCTGCTGCAAGTGTTGATGAAGAAGAAATAGAAGAGCTTTATTCCGGGCAGAATAAAATTCCAACTACTTATGAGCTATCTCAGAACTATCCGAATCCGTTTAATCCAAGCACTAAGATCAGTTGGCAGTCGCCAGTAGGCAGTTGGCAAACTTTAAAAATTTATGATGTACTTGGAAATGAAGTTGCTACATTAGTTGATGAATATAAAGAAGCAGGAAGATATGAAGTTGAATTTAGCGTAGCTCAGTCCGCCTCGGCGGACAGACCTGAGTTAGCAAGTGGAATTTACTTGTATAGGATTCAGGTAGGTTCATTTGTTGAAACTAAGAAGATGATACTCATCAAGTAATTATTAAGTGGAGAAACCAATGAAAAAAATAATTATATATTTAATTCTACTTTTTAGTTATCAGTCAACCTACTCCCAGATTGAACCAGAGTGGATTTCAGTATTTACCGGACCAGAAGGTACTTTAGGTCTAGCCGTTGCCGTTGATCTCGGTGGTAATGTTTATGTGGCAGGTAATTTAAATACTAACACTAATATGGATTTTATTACCATTAAATATAATAATCAAGGAGTAACTCAATGGGTAAGAACGTATAATGGAACCGGAAATTTTGATGATGAAATCAAATCTATTAAAGTTGATAATTCAGGCAATGTTTATGTTATGGGTTCAAGCTGGGGGAACGGAACAGAAAAGGATTATCTTATAATCAAATATGATTCATCTGGTACCCAAAAATGGTTAAGAAGATACAATGGTTCCGCAAATAAGATGGATGAGCCCTCTGCAATGACAATTGATAACCAGGGAAATATTATTGTAACGGGATCAAGTACTTATTTACATCAGGGCTTTCCAAAGACAAGATATACAACTATTAAGTATAATTCAAACGGAAATGAACTTTGGGTAAATCATTATATCGGTCCGAGTGAAGAGTACGCAGAAGCACATGCAATTGCCGTTGATAATAATGGAGATGTTTTCATAACAGGAACAGATTACTCACTCACCGAACAAGATTATGTTACCATCAAATACAGCGGTGATGGAAACACAATCTGGACAAAAAGATATAATGGCAACGGCACTGGGAATAGTTATGATGTCCCTATTGGTGTTGCTGTCGATTCCGAGGGAAGTGCATATGTTACGGGCTTAAGCAACCTAAATGTAAATGTAACTGAGCTGGCAACAATAAAATATAGCTCGGATGGTAATCAATTATGGCTGCAAAGATGGAGTTTACCCGGACGGACAGCTGTGTTTAACACAGGAATTAGTTTAAGCAATCACGATAATATCTATATAGCTGGTTGTTTAATTGACGAGCCGGTTCCTAATAATGATAATGATTTTGTGACACTTAAGTATAATTCAGAAGGTATTCTTCAATGGTATCAAGTGTATAATGGGACTAATAATAGTATAGATTTTCCCCACGCTATTTGCAGTGATAAAAATGGAAATGTATTTGTTGCTGGTCGATCTAACGATAACCAGTTAGGTCCGGTTTTTACAGTACTAAAGTATGATTCACTCGGTATTCAGAAAGGCGTTCACAATTATCTCGCTCACGGTTATAACAATTCTGAGGCCTTTGCATTAACTGCTGATGAAATTGGTAATATTTATGCAACTGGTTATATGTATTCTTCCACAAGTTCTGCTGATATAACCACAATAAAATATCCGGGCAAAAGATATCCAGTATTTATAGTTCCGGGAATAGCGGGAACATATTCATCAAGTACAAGCGCAGATCTTCCCTGGATTCTTACAAGAGGAGTGCCTCCGGCGGAACTGCAAATTGATCCTTTGGGAAAAGTATATAATGATATTATAGAAACATTCGTGAATGTTGGATATAAAAAAGATACTACACTCTTTGTTGTAAATTATGATTGGAGATTGACTCCTGGACCAATAGACAATAGCATTGACGGAAAAATAGATGGACTGTCAGGAGTGTCTATTACTGATAACCAGTTCAATTATGGAGTTGACTACCTTGGCTGGTATATTAAAAAAGCTTGTGAGATCTGGAGAGAAAAGTATGATGAGGATCTTGATTCAATAGATATAATAGCACACAGCACAGGAGGATTGGTAAGCCGAACCTATCTACAGAGTGATGCGTATGGTGATCTGTATGATTTAGCTAATAACTACAAGCTGCCGCGAATAAGAAATTTGATTATGATTGGTGTACCAAACCGCGGAGCATCAAAAGCTTGGAATGCACTAAATGATAACTGGATCGCTGATTTTGTCTACAGATTTGTTTTATCTAAAATTCTTAACAGGGCATATCAAAAGGTTTTGCAGGATAATGCAATACAGGGTCCGGATACTGTTATAACTCAGATTTCTATTCAGGATCCCTCAGGTAACCCGAGTAAAACAAAATTTATTAGTCTTTATGTGCCAACTATACGTGGTTTATTAGCGACTTACAACTTCATTGACCTCGGTAGTGGATATGTTAATGTAAATAATGATCCTGATAAGAGAAATACATTCCTATTGGATTTGAATGACGGTTTGGATTTGAATAGCAGTGCCGACGCTAATAAATTTTTAGATTCAGCAAGGGTGTTTGTCATTCACGGAACGGGCGAGAAAACAAAAGACCTTGTTCAGCAAAGATCAGATTTTGGATTACTGGCGCTGCAGTCTTTTACAGATTGGACGCCTTCAAATGCTTCTTCAGGAACTATATGGTACAAAGATCTGGAGGCAGAACAAAATGGCGATAAGACGGTTCCTACAATTTCTTCAGCCGGACAGTTTCAGAATGATAATCGTGCAACATTAATTCCGTTCAACACAGGAGATCATACAGCACTTGTATCAAAAATTGAAGTACAAAGTAATATCTTAGATATATTGAATGTAGCATATGAAAGTAACGATATAAGCACTGGCAGCTCGGTCTCATTTTCAAATGTATGGAATGTTATTAGTGACCCGGTTGATTTGATATTGCTTGACGGAAATGGTAACAGACTTGGTTACACTACTTCAACAGGAGCTTTAACAGAAATACCAAATAGTATTTGGTTTGGGAACACAGATGGAATGGGATACATTTTTGGTACAGTAACAGAACCTGTCAATCTACAACTTACCGGACTTGGTGAAGATTACTACGTAATGGTAAGTGTTGAAGATTCAGGAAGATACGGAGGTGTGGTGCTGGAAGGATTTTTAGCACAAGGTGAGGTAATAAATTATCAGATAAAACTGGATCCACTTTCGATTGAGCAGCTAACCTTAATCGCAAATGATTTTACACTCGCACAGAACTATCCCAATCCATTTAATCCAGCAACAAAAATACAATACTCAATTCCACAAAGAAGTGATGTAACTCTTAAAGTGTATGATGTACTCGGAAATGAAATTGCTATTCTTGTTAATGAAGAGAAGGACAGAGGAGTATATTCGGTTACCTTTGATGCATCTCAACTTGCAAGTGGAATTTATTTGTATAGGATTCAGGCAGGTTCATTTGTTGAAACTAAGAAGATGATACTCTTAAGATAAAGTTAATGTTAAACAAAAATCCCTCTGAGAATAACTTAGAGGGATTTTTAACCTCCTAATCCAAAACAATAATAAACTCTCTACGCGGTCTTAAAAAATACAGACAGTTAAAACTGAGCTTGGCAATATTTTAATGGTTGTGTAGAAGACATCAAAATGATATCAAGAGCTTCATAGAAGTTCTAAGATTGTAGAATAGAAAAAACAAAATAATAATCTGAACCTCGTAGAGGTTCAATAGATATATCCTAAATTAAGTTGGTTAATAATAAATCCTCTACGAGGATTTGAGATATTTTGTTTGATGATTATTATTACAATAGTTAGACCTCATCGAGGTCTTAAAAACATAAGCAATTAAAATCGAAGCTCGTAGAGGTTCATTAAATTCACCTTTCTCGATAGAGAACCAAATTTCATTTCTTATTGTTTTATATTTTATTGATATCATATCGCTGTCTATTAAAATGAAAAAAATAATTTACTGGTTCAGAAATGACCTAAGACTTCACGACCAGCCTATATGGAAAAAGCTTGAGAATCAAAAAAATGCTCTTCTTCTTCCCATATTTTGTTTTGATGAGAGATGGTTTGTAAAACATAAACTTGGCTTTCCAAAGACGGGAAGTTTCAGAACTAAGTTTTTAAATGAATCTGTTTACAATTTAAAAACTAACTTACAAAAAATTGGTTCTGATCTTCTAATTACTTTTGGTAAAACTGAAGAAAGAATTTATGAAATTCACAGCAAGTTCAATGCAGATGAGATTTATGCAGAGAAAGAGGACACAAGCGAGGAATTATTCATTGAAGATGAAGTTAAGAAAAGATTAAAAATTCCGATTCACTTCCACGAATCAAAAACTCTGTTAAGAACAAATCAACTACCCTTTTCAATCAGTAATCTTTCGGATATCTTCACAAACTTCAGAAAGAAGGTTGAACCGCTGCTTTGTTTGGTTGAATCATTCGATATACCCGAAAAACTTCCGCCTTTTCCTGATGAGTTTAGAAACAATCAAACTTTTTCACTAAAAGATTTTGGTTTTGATGAACCAATTACTGATCAAAGAGCAGTAATAAATTTTGTTGGCGGAGAAGGCGAGGGATTAAAACGATTAAATAAATTTATTTGGTTAGATAAAAACATTCTTCATTACAAAGAAACCAGAAATCAACTCATAGGAGAAAACTACTCATCAAAATTTTCTCCCTGGCTTGCAAACGGTTCTCTTTCAGTAAGAAAAATTTATTCTGAAATAAAAAAGTTTGAAAAGGAAGTTGAGGTAAATGATTCTACTTACTGGCTTATGTTTGAATTATTATGGAGAGATTATTTTCGTTTCGTTACAAAGAAATATGGTAATAAAATATTTTTAAAGGGCGGAATTAAAAACAAAACCAATGATTATATAAATGATTTCAATTTATTTGAAAAATGGAGAACAGGAAAAACAGGTAATGATTTTGTTGACGCAAATATGATTGAATTATTGAAAACAGGATTTATGTCAAATCGCGGCAGACAGAATGTTGCAAGTTATCTTTGCAAAGATTTGAAGATTGATTGGCGTTGGGGTGCAGGCTGGTTTGAATCACAATTAATTGACTACGATGTTTCAAGCAATTGGTGCAACTGGATGTATATTGCCGGTGTTGGGAATGATCCTCGTGAAGCAAGATATTTTAATGTAAACAAACAAGCGGAGATGTATGACAAAGATAAATCCTACAGAAAACTCTGGCTGGGTGAATAAAACCTCTGTGGTTCTCTGTGCCATCTCCGTGTTTCTCTGTGTAATAAAAAGAGCTTGGTTATTCGGAGCGCTACAAAGATGAAAAACAAAATAATATACTTTGCCGGAATTGATGTCCAGATTAATCGCGGCTGCTGTTATTACATCATTAATAAAAATAAAAAGTATGTTACAAGCGGATGGATAAAAGAAAAAATTCCTCAAACATTTCAAAAACTTTTCATTGAACTTTCAGATAATCAAAAAGATTCAATTGCGATTGGAATTGATGCCCCACGAATGCCAATCAAAAAACTACGAAGCAGAAACTTCAACAAACAAACAAATAGTTGGACAGAAAACAGTTATGCAAAAGTCGGAAGAGAGAGTGAAGTTATAATTAAATCCTGCGGCATCGCAAATCCACAATGGACAAGAACATTAAATGATTCACCTGATTGGATGAAGCTCGGATTTTCAATTTATAAATCACTAAAAGATTTCCCATTTGTTTATGAAGTGTTTCCATCTGCTTCATACAAAATGTTAGAGAAAGAAAATCTTGCTTTTGAATTGTGCTTGAACAATTTTACGGGTGGATTAAAAGATATGCTTGATGCATCAGTTGCTGCAATTACGGTTTATGAATTTGTATATGGTCGCGGCTGTGAAGTTGGTGGCGATGACGGTTTAGGAACAATAGTACTTCCAAGAAAAATCTATTAAATAGACTTACAGCAAGTAAAGCTATGACAAAGTGAAAAAAGGGAATTGTTGAAGCCAATAAATTGTTTTTTTTAGAATAATTTATTAACTAATACAATAATCCTTGATTTGACTTCAAAGAAAGTATATCTATTTCTAATAATCAGAAATAAATAATCTATAAAATTTTTTATGAAAAATTTGATAGCTAAAATTGACCAACAAATTGCTAGATGGATGAGACGCTGGAGTATTCCTGCAATTAGGATCTCTTTCGGAATTATTTTTATTTGGTTTGGGATTTTGAAACTTTTTGATGTTTCTTCAGCCGAGAGTTTACTAAAGGCAACCGTGGTTTGGCTGCCTTTTGGTTCACCGGAGTTTTGGTTAATAATTATTGGCTGGTGGGAAGTTATTATTGGTGTCACATTTCTGTTTCCTCAAACTACTAAAATTGCTATTGCATTGCTCTTCCTTCAAATGTTCGGGACATTTATGCCCCTGATTTTATTGCCTGAAATAACATTTCAGAACGGAAATATTTTTACACCTTCGCTTGAGGGACAATATATTATTAAGAATGTGATGATTATTTCGGCAGCTTTGGTTCTGGGTGGAAGATTTTATTCCGGAGAAGAATAAGACTGTTTTTATGATACCAAATGGAAATTCAAAGAAAATAAAATCAAGCAGTATAATTTTCCCGCATCAGTTATTTGAAGAACATCCTGCACTTGATTCAGAAAGAGTTGTTTACCTGGTTGAAGAGTTTTTGTTTTTCAGGCAATACAAATTTCATAAGCAGAAACTGGTGCTTCATCGTTCTTCAATGAAATTCTATCAGGACTACCTTGAAAGAAAAAAACTCAAAGTGATTTACATTGATTCAAGCAATGAATTATCCGATGTAAGAACACTTATTCCACATTTAAGAGAAAAAGGAATCGAAGAGATTCACTTTGCAGATGTCGCCGATAACTGGCTTGAAAAACGAATCAAACAAGCAGCAGAAAAATCAGGTATAAAAATTCACGAATATCCTTCAACTGCTTTTCTCAACTCTAAAAATGAATTAGAAGAATACTTCAGCGGAAAGAAAAAATATTCCCAAACAGATTTTTACATAAAGCAAAGAAAGAAGTTTGGAATATTATTAAATGAAGATGGTTCGCCGGTTGGCGGTAAATGGACTTATGATACCGAAAACAGATTGAAATATCCAGTTGCAAAGAAACCACCTCAAGTAAATTTTCCGTCTGTGAACAACTACTATGAAGAAGCTATAAAATATGTTAATAAAAATTTTTCTGACAACTACGGCGAGATAAATAAAAGTTTCATCTATCCAAACACCTTTGATGAAGGTAAAAAGTGGTTTAATGAATTCTTAGAAAAAAGATTTTCTGAATTCGGAATTTATGAAGATGCCATAGTTGCTGAAGAAAACATTCTTCATCACAGCGTATTAACGCCAATGTTGAACATTGGATTACTCACACCTAATTATATAGTTGAAGAAACTCTTAATTATTCTGAGAAGCACAAAATACCGTTAAACTCAGTTGAAGGATTTATAAGGCAGATAATCGGCTGGCGTGAATTTATCCGTGGAGTGTATGAAACTTCAGGTTCATATCAGCGAACAAAAAATTATTTGGGATTCAAGAGAAAAATTCCGGAGAGTTTCTGGAACGGAACAACGGGCATCGAACCACTCGATATCACAATTAAAAAAGTTTTACAAACCAGTTATTGTCATCACATTGAAAGATTGATGGTGTTAGGAAATTTTATGCTGCTCTGTGAGTTCGATCCCGATGAAGTTTACCGTTGGTTTATGGAACTATTTATTGATGCTTATGATTGGGTGATGGTGCCGAATGTTTATGGAATGAGTCAATTCGCAGACGGCGGATTGATGGCAACAAAACCTTACATTAGCGGAAGTCATTATCTGATAAAGATGAGTGATTTCAAAAAGGGTAATTGGCAGTTAATCTGGGATGGTCTCTTCTGGCGATTTATGGATAAGCACAGAAAATTTTTCCTCTCTAATCCAAGACTTGGAATGCTGATAAAAACTTTTGATAAAATGTCTGATGAAAAGAAAAATAGTTTGTTATCTGCTGCTGAGAATTACCTGAAAAAATTTACTATTTATTGATTCTTACCCTTAAATCTTATTATACTAATTGAGCACAGTGGAAATGGCTTTTCTTTATTTCCCTTACTCTTTTAAGCCAAATTTTGAAGATGGATTTTTCAATTTCACTTCCGACAAACCGTAACTTCAATTTTGTAAACAAGGAACGAATTAATTATCTCGTTTGTTAATATTTATAGAATTATTAACTAAAACCGAGGAGAAAATGAAAATAAAAATCAACGAGAATGGTCCCATACTAATCGAGGTTTCTGAAGCAAAAATTATAAGAGGTGAAACTGAAGAAACCATCTCACAAAAAACAATTGCTCTTTGCAGGTGCGGGCAGTCATCCAATAAGCCATTTTGCGATGGCGCCCATAGAAAATGTGAGTTTAAAGGTGAGCTAGTTGAAATAGAAGTTAAATAACTAACTTACCTTACGCAAAGGTGTGAAAAACCTCGGAGGTTTGCCATAGTGCGTAACATAACTAATTATGTTATTAATCTAGCCGCGGTAAAGATACTGCGGCTTTTTTATTGATTCTGACTTTTAAATCTTTTAACTGCTTTAGAACGCTTCAAAAGATGTTTTGTTTTTCTTCCGCTTACTCTTTTACGCCACATCTTAAAACTTGAAGGTTTCATTTCTCTTCTCATAATCTCACGAACATCTTTTTCTTTCAAACCAAACTGAAGTTCTATTGCTTCAAAAGGAGTTCGGTCTTCCCAAGCCATTTCGATTATTCGGGATAATTCTTCTAAGGAAAAGTTTTTCATTTATATTTCTTTCGGCTCAATTCCGGGTTTTGCGTAGGATAATCTTGAAATTATTTTTGTTTCGTGGTAACTATCTAATCCGCTGATAGTAATTGTTCCGGCTTTTTCAATATCAATAAATCCATCTTCACCAATAATATCATCGGGAAGAATTACTTCGAGGATTTCACCGACTATAAAAATTGTCCCGTTAAATTTTATTTCGTGCTCTTCAACAAGCCGGCAGCCGATTTTTATTTTTGATTCTTTTACATAAGGAGCTTTAATTGTGTCGCTGTATTCAGGAGTTAAACCGCATTCATCAAACTCGGAAACATCTTTATCATATCTTGCTGAAGTTTGATGAGCTTTCTGATAAATATCTTTGTTGATATGATTAATGGTAAAGTAATTTGTTTCTTTTATATTGCTGTATGTGTGTCTTTCTACGGAAACGGGACGCATTAAAAATCCAATAGAAGGCGGATTTGCACCAACGTGAAAAACAGAACTAAATATTGCAAGATTAGTTTTCCCTTCTTTGGAAATTGTGCCGATTAAGTTTGCACTTTTGAATCCGGAAAGTGAATTAACAAAGTTAGTTCTGTATGTTTTTTCAAGTTGAAAAATTTTTTCTTTTGTAGTCTTCATACTTTAAAAATCTTAAAAATGAATTTATGATTTATTATAACCAAACAAATTGTCACGCTGAGTGGCAATGCCATCGAAGTTTGACTTTCTTTACATATCTTATAGTCTTCAATTACCTACCCGATGGAGGGAATCTCTTACTCCCATTATTTTTTGATTCCGGATCAAGTCCGGAATGACAAGCGCCATAAAACATCAATTTAAATAATTTTTACTGATGAAATTCCGCCATCAATTTTAATTATCTGTCCTGTAATAAATCCGGATTTTTCTGATAACAAAAACTCTACTGCTTTAGCAATCTCTTCTGCGCTTCCAATTCTTTTTAACGGATGACGATCTTCCGATGCTTTAACTTTTGTTTCATTGTTCAAAAGTTTTTCTGCAAGCGGAGTATTTGTGATTGACGGTGCAATACAATTTACACGAATGTTCGGTGCAAACTCAGCCGCAAGTGTGCGGGTTAAACCTTCAACTGCACCTTTTGCTGAAGCAATTGATGCGTGATAAGGCATTCCAGTTTGTACAGCTACTGTGCTGAATAAAACTACGCTCGACTTTCCCGCCGACTTCAAATTATTAAAATATTTGTTTATAACTTTTACAGCACCAAGAAGATTAACTTCAAAATCATTCTGAAAATCTTCCAACTTTAAACTCTTCAGTGGTTTTAAGTTTATTGTGCCGGGACAATAAACAAGTCCATCAATCGAATCATTTATTTGTGGGAGTTCTTCAATGGATTTTGTTACATCGGCAGAATGAAATTCCACATTGCTTAGTCCATCAAGATTTTTGTTTGTTCTGCTTAAAGCAATCACACGATTGTTTTGGCTTAGTATTTTTGTAGTCTCTAAACCAATGCCGGATGTTCCGCCTATTATTAAATATGTACTCATTATTTCTCTCTTTAAAATTTATTTACTTTGAGAACTCCGTGAACTCTGTGTATCCTCTGAGGTTCTCTGTGTAACCAATATTTTTATTTTCACAGAGATTCACAGAGAAGTCACAGAGAACCACAGAGAATGTTTGAATTATAATTTCAAATTAACGCCAACACCAACTCCACTAGCAAGAAAACTTTCCAAGTGCGGATAAAGATTTATGTTTGCATTATTTTGGTGAATGAAAAACAAAGTAACATCAAACAACAAAAGAAATCCACCTTGAAGTAATAAACTATTTCCATATCCTCGTAAGCGTTCTGCGCTTGAAGAATTTTTTGACTTTTCTTTCAAATAAAGTCCGGTAGCAATGTAAGCAACATCAAGTCCTGCATTAAGTAAAAGAAAATTCTGTAATGAATTAAAATCTTTAATGATTTCTAAATTTGTCATTTGGGATGGTTCAGAATTAACAGCAGTAAAATATCCAAACGCTGCAATTCCAAGATTCACAACATTCCACATTGCATTAAACTGATGGAAATATTTCGTCTCGCCCGTTGCTTTGAAGTTGCCGTAAGTTCCAACAAGAATGTTACCCACAGCCCAGCCGCCAAGGACTAGCATAGCAGTTTCATTTATATCTTTTCTTTCCATCTGAAAGTTTTGTAAATGAAGAGTGCTGTCATTTTGAGAAAAAACACTTTCACTCGCTAGAAAAAGAAATAAAATAATCAGAGGATAAAGATTATAAGAAATTTTTAGGGTTAAGTTTTTCATAATATCCACAACACTTAATGAGGGATAAAAGTTTCAAGCTTGTAAGAGAAAGGCTCAATTGGATTGTAAGTTAATTCAAAGTGTTTAATTATTGTACTCAATATCAGAAACTTCAAGTTTATACCAGGTAAAATCTCCTTCATCAAGTTTCCAGGTTGCTTCACCTTTAACGGGGATTTTTATTCCGTTGTATACTTTGTATTCATTCAAAGTAATTACCCATTCTTTAAGAGGTGAATTTTCTTCACTGCCCATATAACGCATTGCACTGAATTTTACGAAGTCACCGTTCTCATTAAAAGTGAAAACTGCTGAGCCGGTTGTGCCTCTGTAGGTCATTGTTGCTTTAGCAGAAAGCGAATCTATTTCTTCCCATTTTATGTAAGGACTTACAACAGCAGTCGGAAACCAGATTGTTTCGCCTAAATATCTTTGCAGTGTTCCCTGATTTATTTTTTCATTATCTGAAGCATTAACCACATTAAACAAAGATAGAACTTTAATTAACATATTTCCTTTACCATCAAAGAATTTATCCCGACCAGTAAAAAACACAAGAGGCATCATATCAACTTTAACTTTCCAGATGAATGCAGGATTATCAACAGTAAAATATTGCTCGGCATTTGCTTCATACCATTTTTCCTGTTCGGGTTTCATCTTCATTTGTCCTTTTTGCTTTAACCAAACAGTGTGTATCATCTCCTTGCCGACCGCACCTGAATTCCTTAGCCATTTTTGAACTATGGATGGAAGATGGATGATTTTTTCTTCTGTAAGAATTTCTTTTTTATCTGTAGAGTTTTGCGCAAGCATTTCGTCAATTTCATTTTTCACATCACGATTAAAACTCCAATCAGCAAAAGCAACAATTCCAACAAGCAGAATTATAATGTTTAGTATTGTTCCGAACTTAGCATCCTGCCAGAATAAGATTATCAGAACCTGTGATAAGATTACAGCAGCCAGAGCAGTTATCCACCACAAATCGTGGTTACTTATGAATTGAATTGCCGCTATAAGGAAAAGAATTAATGCAATTAACCAAAGTATTCCCATCGGCTTGGAAATATTTTGTGTGAGCTGGTTGATTTCCGCAAAACCAAACGCTTTAATAAATCCAAGCAAATGAATAAATGCGTGGATGATAACAATGAAGAATAAAATCCATTTCATAAAAAAGTTCTTATTACAATAACAACATAAAATTATTACTAAGAATAATGCAAGATTTTATTGGCATCTTTGCGAGAGAATAATTTTCACGCAATGACGCCAAGTCGCAAAGATCTATCTAACCATTTCTCTAACCCCAACTTCCGGTGAAATCGGTGTAAAGTTAAACCTCTTATTAAACTTACTGCTGTTGAAGAAGTAATCCTGTTTGAATTGATATCCAACATCCTGCAGTTCTTTTAAGATTGGGACAAAAACTCCCAAAATGCTTATCAACCAATCCGGCATTGTCTGAATTTTTTTAAGCTTGTTCATCGCGTTTATCATCAACTCAATCCATTCTCTGTTAGTTAGCTTTTGATCAGTTGTTGGTAAATGCCAAACCTGATTGTAAGCATCCGGAGTATTGCCAAGAAGTGCAACTGCTTTTCCAATATCTTTACTGTAGATGAAATTGTGAATCACATCAAGTTTACCAAGCCACTGTGGATTTTTGTCTTTCACAAGTTTTAAATAAACCGTTTGATAAAGCATACTGCCGATTACGCTTGGTCCGTAAAAATCTGGTGCTCGGGCGATGAGTGCTTCAACTTTATTTTTTTCAACTGCATCCATAAGCATTCTTGCAACTTCTGCTCTTACTTTTCCTTTTTCTGAAACTGGATTGATGGGCGTTTCTTCTGTCATATCAGACAGATACTTTGGATCATACATATAAACATTATCCACAAAAACTATTTTGGATTTGTGTTTGCTGCAAGTCTCAATCACATTGCTCATAAACTTTGGCCACAACTCGCGCCAGACTTTTATGCTGTAAGGAAATGCAATTGTAACATATACGATTTCAGAACCTTCCACTGCTTTATCAAGCTGAGCCGGATCTGTTAAATCAGCTTTCATCAACTGATCTGTTTCATTTACCTTTTTTGGATTGCGGCTGACAACACGAATATTTTTTGTGTAGTTTGATAACTCTTTCGTTATCTCTGTTCCAGCACCGCCGCCGGCACCAAGTATTGTTTGCATAGATTGTTTCTCATATTATGAATGATTAACTAATAGCTATACTACTACCACGGTCAAAAATGTTAAAGGATTTATAATATTTCTTGTAACTATCTCATCAAGACCAATTTTCTTGTTGCGATAAAGTTGCCGATAACAAGCCTATAGAAATAAACGCCGCTTGATAACTCAGGTCTGGAGACCTGAGCTACATTAAACTCAACTTCATATCTTCCTGCTTCACGGTATTCATCTACAAGTGTTGCAACTTCATTTCCAAGAACATCATAAATTTTTAATGTTTGATGACCGCTGACTGGCGACTGCCAACTGATTTTTGTGCTTGGATTAAATGGATTAGGATAATTTTGTTCGAGTGAAAATTGCTGTGGAATTGTTTTATTATCTTTTACATCAAGAATTAATACTTCCTGATATTTAACCCTTGCCTGGTTAACTGCAACATCAAGAGCTGTTTTATTACCTGCTGCTAAAATTGCAAATGCAATCTTAACACTGTCCCCGGAATTAATTGAGAATGGTCCTGCCGAAGTTACATTAGAAACATCACCTGGTCCGGCGGTTGTTTTACTTACACCACCTGATATTGCCTGCCATTTTTCCGAATCATCAAAACCATCATAGATCTGAAAACCACCATCGCCGCCATCGTTTTTAATCGCATAAAATCCATAATTATTACCGGACAGCAAAGCTACACCATTGTAATTTGTTGGTCCGCCGGTAGTGTTTCTGATAAAGCCGTAGTTTAAGAAATTATCCCACTCAGTTCTGTCGCCAAGTCCGCTTCCATCAATCAAATCCCAATCAAAAAATAATCCTGCATATAGATTTGATATTGAAAATGAATTATTGTTGACTAAAGTGTAATCAAGTATAATAAAATTATTATTTGGTGAAGATGAGAAAGAATAAGTTTTTAATTTGACAGTAACACCTATTTTATTAGCCCCGGCATTATTATCATTGATAACAGAAGAACCTTCAACATCTGCTATGCTGCCGGGAATATCGAGAACGAATGGCTGTGATATTGCAAAGTCATTATTCTGAATTCCCTGATTTGCACCTCTTGCTGCATCTGATATTTTTGTTGCTGAAGTGCCGATTATCAAAGCACCCTCAAACATTTGATTTGTTCCGTTCAGATACTTAAATCCGTTTCCCTGAAGATTATTTGGATAATCATTAAAAGCAAAAGTGCCTTTGCTAGTGATTGTTAATGCAACATCATTTCCGGATTGAGTTGCATAAGTCGGATTGCCGATTGTTTCAATCCATTGAAAATCACTGTAACTGCCGTCACTAAATCGCAGCAGAAAATTCAGTTTAGCATTTTGCGGAGCTGAAGATGAAATAGTGAATGTAAACTTTGAACTGTAATTATTAAACTCATTCAATGTTCCAACTGAACCAGCATTGAAAGTACTATTTATTACTGATGAATATGAATTTCTCGACTCAAGTTGAATTGAAAGGGAAGAAGTTGGTGAGAGATAATTTTTAAATTTTACTGCAACAGATATAGTTTCACCAGCTTCAAAAATTCCATCGCCATCACCATTAGGAGCTTCATCAGAAAAATTAACTTCAACTGCACGAACTGATTTTGAACCTGTATTGCTTAGAGATTTAAATGCGTTAATTCTTCCGCTTCCGAGTAAATATTGAAATGAAGTATTTATATTATAAATGTCATCACAATTTACTCTTATTTGTTCACCAACCTGTTCAGCATTATAAGAAGGGAATTGAGAAAACACCAACGCGGCTAATCCTGCAGTTAAAGGCGAAGCCATGGAAGTGCCGCTTAATGTTGCATAAGTATCATTCTGCCAGGTATTATAGATACTGCTGCCAGGAGCTGACAAATCAACAGTGTAACCATAATTCGAAAAACTGGATTTTGTATCAGTTGAAGTTGTTGATACTACTGATAAAACACCTTTGTAAGAAGATGGATAGTGACTATCTGTACTATTTGAATTTCCTGCAGCAGCAACAACTAATGAACCTTGTGCCGTTGCATAGTTTATCGTTTCCTGCCCAAGTAATGAATAACCATTTCCACCCCAACTGCAATTTATAACTTTAGCGCCGTTATCTGCAGCATAAACAATTCCTTCATAACCATAAACTACATAAGGACCATTAGGACCTCTCGAATCATTTCTTGTAGTTTTAACTGGCATCAGCTTGCATTTGAATCCAATTGAAGCAACACCAATTCCATTATCAGTAACAGCGGAAGCAATGCCTGCAACATGAGTTCCGTGGTCAGGCTGATCTTCCATTGGATTATTATCCGGAGTGCCGCTTAAACCACCAAAATCCCAACCTCTTACATCATCAATGTATCCGTTGTTGTCATCATCAATTCCGTTGTCTGGAATTTCGCTCCAGTTTGTCCAGATATTTGCTGCCAAATCCGGATGATCCCAGTCAACACCAGTATCAACTATTCCGATAACGACACTTGTATCGCCTTTGTTTATATCCCACGCGAGTGCTGCACTGATTTTTGATAGTGCGTATTGAGATGAATAACTCGGATCATTGGGAATGTAATCAAGTACATATACAAATTTTGGTTCAGCCCATTCAATTTCAAATGAACCGGAAATTTTTGAACTGAGATAAAACGGATCAACATCAGAACTGTAATTGATAATCACGATTCTTGATAAAGATGAATTTGATTCTTTCAACTTTGCTGGAAAAAGTAATTTTGTTTCAGTTATCTGAAATGCATCTAGAGTTTGTTGAAGCGATGAACTTAAACTTACTTTACCATAACTATCAGATGAAGGAATATATTTTAATTTGATCACCAAAGTATTGCTTAAATATTTTACTCCGTCTTTTTCAATTACTCGCAGATTTAATTCGGGAGAATTGAATCCGAATAAAATCAGTGGTAGCACGAACAGGATTATTAATCCAATCGATTTTTTCAGCCTGGTTTTCATAGCGCTCCTTTTTTAATGAAAATTGTTACTAAATCCACCCACGCTTTTTATAAAGCTTGAAACCGGATTCTAATGCTTTTTTAATTTGCGATAATAACTTCTTATCCAATTTTTTAATATGAAAACATGATTTACCTTTTAATGTGGAAAGAAGTTCTTTCCCAAAAACATCTTTCAAAGATGCGTCAGAATAAACTGGCATAAAATAGAAACCAACATATTTACTCTGAATAATTATTCCGCCAAAGTAAACCTCTTTTCTTTTCCTGCCATAAATTTCTAATTCTTTTTCTGACCAAAGCTCATAGCGTGAATCCGACTCATTCCGGGAAGTAAATGGCGGCTCATATTTTTTCATCAGCTTTTTAATCTGATCGAAAATTTCTTTGCGGTCCTGAGTCAAATTTACTCCAATAAAGTTAATAATTTTTCTAAAAGTTCTTTATGTGCTTTTATTGTTTGAGCCAATGGTTTATGAACACAAAACCGTCAATACACCATCCCGAAAGTTTTCGGGATTGATGCGAGGCAGAATGTTCAATTAACCATTTCACCCGCAATTGAAGCAAACGTCTGTTACAGGCTGACTTTCTTTTAAAATGTCTTGATGTGTCCATTTTCTAGCCAATCAGGAATTTCAAAATTTCTTGCTTTTGGATGTTGATGAAAAATATTTCGTAAGTTTCGAAATACGGAATATGCTTCATTCATTATTTCTTTTTGTTTATCAATATATTTTTTGTCGTATTGATTTTCGTTTATTTTGTGAGCTGGGTTTTGTCTTTCCCTTCTAATTTTCTTTAACGGTTTAAATAAATCACTTACATCTCCATCGCCTTTTACATTAATAACTTTAGTTAGCCATTCTTCAAATAGTTGAAGTGTGCCTTTTGATTTTCTTTCAACTATCCCATCTTCTAATTTTTCATACTCAAAAAGCTCAACTTTGCCATCAAAAAAATCTCTATTTATGTTCTCTGAAATCATTTTGTCAAGCAATAGTATGAAGTCATTATAGTTTTTCAAAGTTGGTATGAAGAAAAATGTAAATTCTTTTGGCCGATTTTCTTTTTCGTATGTTCTTCTAAAGATTGGTTTTGAAAAAGCTAATTCTGTCAAGTCATTGATACATTTTTGCTCACCAAGAAAGGCTGAAAAGATTGAGTATGAAAATGTCCAATCGCCTTGAATGGTATTTTGATGATATTCTTCAAGCACTTTACAGTTGCCAGACTTTTCTTTACTTCTCCAAAAAACTTGATGTTCAGGCGTTAAATCTTTTAAGTATCTCAAATAAACAACAGCTAATCTGTCACCATTCTCATCAAATCCAAGTCCAAAGGTTTTTAAGAATACTTTGTCTTCTTCTCTTACAATTGGATTTTCATTTTCATCATACAAACAAGAAATTTGACCTGAATAGTCGTTAAATTTAAAATCAAATCTGGGGTCATTAAAATACCGGTCTAAAACTTCTATATCAAAGAAAATCGGTTTTAATTGTGGTTCTCCTATAGCAAGTTGCTTTGTGTAAAAAGCATTGCCAAATTCGTCTAAGTTTCGCTTTTTTTGAAGATATTTTTTACTTGGATAAAGACAAATTGGGAATTCTGTGTCTTCTGTTGAAATAGTAATTTCCCCAAATGAATGAAGAACTTCTTTTGTCTTCTTTGCTTCTTCTAAAATATGTATTTGGCTGTCAATTGGATAATGTTGAAAACTAATAATATGTGGATTAGTGCTTGATTGAATTGAAATGATTTCATCTTTAACTAATTCCTTTATAATATCAATTGATTCTTCGTATCCAATGTTTAACTTTTTAGAAATGTTACGCAAAGGAATTCCATTGAAGTCCGATGATACAACAAAAAAATCATAAACGATATTTTCAATTCTTTCTTTCAATATAGCAATTTCTCTCTAAGCTTGCTTGAGCGGTCGGGGCTATGAGCAGTTGGGGACTATGTGGTCGCTAAACTTATCAACCGTGTAGAAAGCTTGCAAGCGAGAGCGACTCAGGCCAACCACTTAAACCCCAATTGCTTATGAGCCCTTGATAGCACCCGTTTTTTTATTGTCTTGTTCCAAATATATGTTGAATTATTGGTTCGGTCGCTGCGCCTAAGATGTAAAATATTAAAGTCCAAATCAGAATCAACAGCCAATTATTCTTTACAATTTCAATCAAACCAGGTATTGTTAATCCGTAAATATGTTTTTTCTTGGCACAAACTTTTAGTTCATTCTTGTCAGCTCTATCAATTATACTATCAATAATATCAACTTTTCTCAATGTCGACTTATGAAGTTTTAAATATTCCTTATTGTCAAATGCAGAGGACTCGTCAACTCCTTTTAAAGCATCAATTGTTGTTATGTTATTTCTATTTGCCAAATTTAGCAATCTGCCATCCGGTCTGTTTTTTTCGTATCCATATGTGTAAATTTTACCTAATATTCTTGGTAAATCATATTTTCTATCTTCGTCAATTTTAAAAGCAGTGCCCCCTAATATTCTATATCTATTGGCAATTGCATCAAAACCATAATTTGAGTCCCGCATGTTCCAATGAATCCACTTGAAATCCTTATGTCTCTCAGCAAAATCATAAAATTCATCAAGCATTTTCCTTTCCAAGTAATCATAATCTGAATCTGTCAAATTATTAAAATCCTTCTGCTCAAACTGCGCTTGCAAATGAATCGAAAAAGATTTTGTCTGAGCTGTTCCAAGATAACGTATGCAAATAGAAGTCACACGTGGTGTTCGACCATGAGTTGTTATGAAAGATTCACAAGAATAGTGAATGATTAAAGCTTTATTCTTGTCTTTAAGAATTTCCTTTAATTGGTCTAATCCTTCTGCTCTTTCTTTTAATCGTTTCGATGTAAAAAACATATTTCACTTATTTCGGTGTGTCTGTCTTTTTTTCACAATGGTTGCTAACTCGTTTATATGTCTCACAAAAACAAACAGATACATCCAACATTAGCTGTACATGGTTTATAAAGGCGAAACTTTATTTTTTCTAAAATAAATAATTTTTCTTTATAAATCATACAAGACCGAAATGATTATAAATTATCTTAAAACTACTCCAAGTGATTCTCTATGGGCAACAATAGTCTTATCCAAATCATCTTTTGTGTGCGCTGTTGAAACGAATAAAGCTTCGAACTGAGCCGGTGCAAGATAAATACCTCGCTTCAGCATTTCGTGAAAATATTTTCCGTATAAAACTGTATCGGATGTAACGGCACTCTTAAAATCATTAACAGGATTTTCTGTAAAGAACATACACATCATTGAACCAACACGATTCATTGCATAATCTTTTCCTACAGACTTTAAGTTTTCTTTAAATCCATTTTCCAGATACATCGATGCTTTTTCTAACTGCAAATAAATTTCCGGATGTTCTTTAATGTACGATAGCGCAGCAAATCCCGCAGCCATTGCAAGCGGATTTCCACTTAGTGTTCCTGCCTGATAAACCGGTCCGGCAGGCGCTACCATTTCCATAATTTCACGTTTACCGCCGAATGCACCAACTGGTAATCCACCACCAATAATTTTTCCGAATGTGGTTAAATCTGGTTTGATGCCAAGAATTTCCTGAGCACCGCCAGCTGCAACACGGAATCCTGTCATCACTTCATCAAAAATTAATACGATGTTTTCTTCATTGCACAAGTTTCTCAGTTCAACGAGGAAAGATTCATCTGCTTTAACAACGCCCATATTACCAGCAATTGGTTCTATGATTATTGCAGCAACATTTCCTTTGTTGGCATAAACAAGTTTTTTAACAGTTTCAATATCATTGTAGTCAGCGAGTAATGTATCAGCTGCATTTCCTTTTGTAACTCCGGGAGAAGTTGGAACTCCAAGTGTTAAAGCGCCGCTGCCGGCTTTTATTAAAAAGTAATCAGCGTGTCCGTGATAGCAACCTTCAAACTTGATAAATTTTTCTTTGCCGGTATATCCACGTGCAGCACGAATAGCAGACATTGTTGCTTCGGTTCCGCTGTTAACCATTCGTACCATCTCGACTGATGGAACGAGTTCTGTAATTAACTGAGCCATTTTTACTTCTAACTCCGTCGGAGCTCCGAAGCTTGTACCTTTTTCAAATGCTTGTGCAAGTGCTTGTTTGATAAATGGCGGATTGTGTCCAAACAAATGTGGTCCCCAACTTCCGATATAATCAATGTATTCGTTGCCATCAACATCGTAAAACTTTGAACCGTTTCCGCGTTCAATAAATATTGGATCGCCGCCAACTGATTTGAATGCACGAACAGGAGAGTTAACTCCGCCGGGAATAAATCTTTTTGCTTTTTCGAATAACTGTTTGCTTTTTGTTGTGTTCATGATTTTTATGTTTTAATTTATGAAAATAATGGAACGCAGATGACACGGATTTAACGGATATTCACTGATTAAATCTGAGAAAATCTGCCGCATCAGCGTCATCTGTGTGCTATTGTGTTTACTTAAATAATAATTGATAATCTTTTTCTTTGCCTGCTTTCCAATAATCTTCGGGTACAACTTTCCAGTTACCGAGAAGTTTTGGTTCAACAGATTTTTTTTCTTCAATCCATTTCATCATATAGTACCGAAGGTCTTTTTCTGTGGAACTGATAACTCGCTTACTAAGTTCCTCTTTGGGGATTTTTGAACCTCGTGTTAAATGTCCGCCGCCGCCATTACCACGATATGAATTCAAGGCAACTTTATATTTGCTATCAGGTTCAAATTTACGACCATCAGAAAAATTTATGATTTTAATTTTTTCTCCAATTGGTTTTGTAACATCAACTTCATAATCAATTCCTGCAGCCGCATCAAAATTGTAAAATCTTTCATATAATTCGGGTGAGTTGCTTCTTTGTGAGTAAACAAGATTGCCTTTTTCATCAACTTTAAATCTTAGAAGATTATCGTTTTCATCTTTCATTTGGTTGAACCAGTTACCGTAGGAATACTCGAGATAATCTTTTATTTCTTTTCCTGTCATTTCAATTGTGTAAAGAAGATTTTCATAACGGTAAAGATTAAACATATCTTTAACATACAAATCGCCCTGCTTAATTTGTGCATTAAATGAGAGTGGTGCAGTGAATGAAATATCTGCATCTGTAAGGTCAAGCTGCACCGTGTTAATCAGATCAACAAATTCAGATGGACCTAAAATAGCATCTCTTGAAGAAATTGACTTTGTGAATTTTCCGATTGGTCTTGAAACATAAGCTTTTACTTCTTCGAAAGCAGGAGAAAATCTTTTCATAAAGATTTCATCAGGTTGGTAATTTTTCACTTCAATAATTTCTCCTGACATTTCCTGATTGGCGAAGAATCCACAAAACTTATCAAACTTTAATTTGATGTTAGCAACTGCCAGGGTTTTAGCACTTGCCTGAGTTCCAAGAACAAGCACTTCTTTTCCATTCGGATTTCTTGTTTTGAAATTCCAGCCCTCGTGATCGTGACCAACGAATATTACATCAAATCCGGCAACCTTTTCGGCAGTTAGTTTTGAAGCATTTTCATTTTTGTAAGTTGATTCTGATTCATCATTATAATTATAATTTACTCCGGCGTGAAATAATCCAATCAGTAAATCGGGTTGCTCAGTCTCACGAATTATTTTAACCCACTTTTGTGCTGTTTCAATCATATCATCGAATTGCATTCCTTCCCAAATCTTTTCCGGCAGCCATTGTGGAATAGCAGGAGTAATTAAACCAAGCACAGCTACTTTAATTCCATTTCTTTCGATTGTTGTATACGGTTTGAAATATGGTTCTCCATCAGAAGTTTTAATTGCATTTGCAGCTATCCAGGGAAAATTAATTTCACGATTGAACTTATCGTAAACCTTATGTCCGGTTTCAATATCGTGATTGCCGACGGTTGCTGCATCATAACCCATAAAATTCATTACATCAGCATATAGATGAATTGTATCTGTCTTTTCAAAATTGTAGTAATAAACAACAGGATCGCCCTGAAGAATATCTCCATTATCAAGAAGAAAAACTATTTGATTTGTATCTGCTCTTTGTTCGTTAAGATAAGTCATTACCTGAGCAAGAGAAGAATTTGACGGCCTGTTATTTACAAGATCATAAGGAAAAATTGCTCCGTGTACATCAGAGGTTTCGATTATTTTCACATTTACAGTTTGAGCAAAAACTGAAAATGTAAAAATCAGAACGATTAAAAAACTTTTTTGTAATTTTTTCATAAATGTTTTGATTGATTTATTACAATGAAAATGTTAATGCAAAATAATAAAATGATATTAAATAGATGAATGATTTTTTACCAACCAATTTTAATTAGTTTTCAAAATAAAAAAGTCGAGCATTTAAATCTCCTTTTATTCTTTGTGAAATAAGTTTTGTTAATGCTCCGACTGAAACCTGCGTTACGGATTGATATTGCCTCGAATTTTAGAGAGTGTTGCATAACTATTTTTGTTGATCCTCTACGAGGATCTGTTTTACTTTGTTTATCCCATTTTTACAAAAATTGAACATCTACAATGTTCCTTAAAAGTTTTTGACCTCGTAGAGGTCAGATTATTGTAAAGAGATAAATCTAAAAAAGAATAAATCCTCGTAGAGGATTTATAAATATTAGTTCTGGAATTATGCAACAGAGCCTTTAAGTAGAGGATTGAAAGAGAAAAAAATTATTCGACTTTAGTCACATTTATGAAGGACCAAATGCTGATAAAGCTATTACAGTAGTTAATTGGTTGAATATCAAGAAAATCCAAATTTTCAGGTATATTTTTTTCCGGAAGATTATTACTATTTAACATTTTAGATAATTTATATAGGTCTTCTTCAATCAGCGCATTTTTTAATTCCCTTATAGTGTGGCAGATAAAATCTTTGTCCTGCTCTAGCATAATTGGATTGCCGACATTTATTTGTGATAGAGAGCTTGAGAATAATGCAACTGTAACCAAGAGGTATATTGTCAGTCTCATAATTCTTACCTTTCAATAATCAATTGTTTAATTTTTCTATAAGTTTCAATATAATCAGGGCCATTTTTTAATAATTCGAACAAAAAACAATCGGGTTGTTTCATTTTAAGTTCTTTAATAATGTCTTCAATTACATTTTTATTCTCATCATATGAATAAGTTAATTTAATGAACTTATCATAAGCTGAAGCAGTATTTGGGTAATTAACAATAAATCGTTTTGATAATTCAATTCTTAAAGTTGGTTCCATAGAAGGATAACCAAGTAATTTACTTAAGGCCATCTCACCGTAGAAAGAATCTTTATATCGTTCATAAAGTACCTTTGCTTCTTCGAATGTTTTATATTTTGGGGGATGAGAAAGTAATTCTTCCAATTGCGTCTTTAATGAATCAGGTGGCTCTAAAATTGTAAATCTTACTTTATTCGAAAATATTTTCCGACTCTTAAGAACATGATGGGAAATCCAGTATTCATAAGTCCCAGGCGGTAGTAGATTATCAGCTTGACTTCCAAAAACTCCTTGAACTTCTACTATTGATTTATAATTGCCAAAAGGAGGGATTCTTATTGGTCGGCTATGTGAAGTATAATAACCTCCATCATTTATTTTGTTAGTGGCAGCTTCGAGTAAGTATTCGTGGAAATCTCGTTCAAGTGATATTGTATCATTTAAATAATTATTAATAGATATCAGAGCATTTATTGATTCACCTTGATAAAATTCACTTTTAGATAAGCTTAATATTATTTCAATAGAATCGCCATTATTCATATTCTCATTAGTTATCGATACAAATAAGGCCTGATTTGGCTGATTAATATCATCATTGCTATAAACAACTATCCTTCCGACAGCATTTTGTATTGTTCTTGTTCTGCTATCATTTCCGCATATTCCGCTTGGTTGTGCACTTAATTGATTTGTTAAATGAAATAAAATGATTATAAATAATAGTTTTTTCATTGTAACCTCACAGATTTGAATTGTTAATCTTTTAATTAAATACATTGAAAGTATTCATTCTAAGTTCTTAACGTCTTCCCATTATTATTCTCGCTTGTTCGTTTTCCCATCCAACTGTTACGATTGTATTTCCCTTAAAATCTAAGGATAGATTTTCACTGTATCCATATTCAGTATATTCATACCAACTGTAACCATTATAGTGTAATATGAGATTGTATGAACCTGCAATAAAGATATCATTATAATTATTCCCCCTGATTTTCTCGCAATACCTCGTATTTTGAGTGTTGATTTTTTCCCAATTTGCATATTTCAAGCTTTTACTCCAATAAATTCCGGCACCAGCTATATAATATTTTTTTTGGGACTTAAACCAAATTGAGCTTAGATTATCAGATAAGCCAACACTATTGATTTCTGAAGTACTTCCGTATCTGATAGATAGAACTTTCTTCCCACTCGATATAAATTTACCGCTTGCAATACAGATAATTTCTCCATTATCTGAATAGATATCATAGATGTTTAGTGTCGTTCCGCTTTATATCTTCCTCCAACTGACTCCATCCCAGTGGGCTATGTTGCCATTATTGCCTACTGCATATAAATCACTGCTCGAACTGCCCCAGAGTTTGTTTACCTGCCATCCATCTCCATTTGGCATCAGTGGCCAGCCATTCATATGAGCTGTATATTTTGAACCATTCCAATGGATATTTCCTTCAAACCATATATCATTAGCAGAAAAAGCAAAAACTGTATGACAAGCCCAACCACCGACTCCACCAATCCTCTTCAACTCCCACTTAGTTCCATCCCAATGGACTGCGTTATAGGCGTTGGGGTCGCAATTGCCAAGTGAGTCTCTTAGGTATATCTCTCCCACCGCCCAAATATTGTTCTCATCTATTATCGCTACATCGTATAAACTGCTGCTTCCGCATTCACCAAACTCCCAACTCTGCCAGGTAAATTCGTGGCTTGTGGTGTCCATCGTGGTTACGGTTACTTCGTTGGAGGTTGGAGGTTGGGGATAGGATGTTGGTTGTAGGTTGTTGGTCAGTACAACCTTAAATTTATAAGTTTGGTTAGGTAACAGGGAATCAATATAAAGCAATGTATCCCCGTAGCACAGAATATTATTCTGTGCTACATTGTTTTTATACAGCTTAAGTGTAGCAGGCAGTTGGAGATTGGTGGTTTTAAGTTGCAGCCACGCTTCTGTGCAGCTTACATCTTCAAGTGTAAGTGCGAGCTCAGGCTCAAGCCTTGGCTCGGTTGCTTGCTTGCAGCTTTGGGCCGAGAGTAAGAGTAAGATTAAGAGTAGGATTAAGAGAAAGATTGATTGAATAGAATTGGATTTACTTAATAACATAGACTTCTCCGTTGCTTTTAATATTGCAACTAGCTTACAAAATAAAATTAAGACATCAATTGGATAAAAACCACAGAGAAATAAATTTCATATAAATATTTCATCCAATCATCAAAAGATTTCTTTATGCGCAGAATGAAGTCTGAATTACAGGTTTAGCTTTATTGCTGCACAGACTAAAGTCTGCGTTACGAGATTTGTTTTATTATTTCGCAGACTGAAGTCTGCGTTACGGAAGATATGATAAAAAAGGCGAGCATTTAGCTCGCCTTTAAAGAGAGGAAATTTATTTACCTCTTCTCATACTCCGGTTGTTTTGGATTAACAGGTGGATTTTCTTTAAGCAATCTTAAAGCTTCCTGAATTGCTCTTTCAAGCTGCACATCAACTCCATTTGCAAGCATTCCCGGATCTTCAGGCACATCAATATCAGGGTCAACGCCGTGTCCTTCTTTAAACCATTTTCCATCAGGATCATACATTCTGAATGTTGGAACGGTAACGCTTCCACCATCAATTAAAGCAGGAGCTCCGGTAATGCCGATCAATCCACCCCAGGTTCGTGCACCAACCAGAGGACCGAGCTTTGCTTTTCTGAAATAGTCAGGGAATGCATCACCGCCAGAACCGCTCCAGCCATTGATTAACATTACTTTCGGACCAAAGTTTGCAACAGGAGGCCACTGCCAGTTGCTTCCATCACGAACAGCCCAGAATGCAAGTGGTTTACGATCAAGCAATTCAATAAAACGATCGGGAATTTGTCCGCCGTTGTTGAATCGTTCGTCAATAATTAATCCTTGCTTTGTGTACTGAGCATAAAACTGTCTCACAAGTTCTGTCTGACCATCAATCCCAGTGCTTGGTACATAGATGTAACCGATTTTTCCGTCTGTTGCTTCTTCAACTCGTTTTCTGTTTGATTCAATCCATTCAAGATTTCTTAATCGTGTTTCATCTGAAAGTGTTTTAACAACAATTGTCCACGCCCCATCAGTTGAAGGTTTGTTGTTAATTGTAAGTTCAACTGTTTTATCTGCAAGACCTTCAAAAGCAGACCAGGGATCTTTGGTTACATCAATTTTAACTCCGTTTACTGCAAGTATGTAGTCGCCTTCTTTCACTTTTAATCCTGAAGCTAAAAGCGGTGAGCGAACTTCTGTATCCCAAGCAGCACCATTTACAATTCTTTTTATGTGATATGCACCGTTACTTAATTCCCAATCTATACCAAGATAACCAACAGCGCGCTGAAGCGGAGTTTCTTCATCACCGCCGCCGCGATAAGTATGAGAGGCATTAAGTTCTGCAATCAATTCACCAATAATAAAATTAACATCAGATCTTGTAACAGCATTTTCGATTAATGCACCATATCTTTTTTTCATTTCTTTCCAATCAACACCGTGCATATTCTTATCATAGAAAAAATCTCTTTCAAGACGCCATACATCATTAAAGATTTGTTTCCACTCTTCTTTCGGAACAACAGTCATTTCAAGTTGATTTGTTGGAAGTTTTTTATCCAACTTTTGATCAGGAGCTACATCAACTATGGAAAAAGAATTTTGTTTTGCAATAAGAATCTTCTTCCCATCCGCTGAAATCTGATATGAATCAGCATCATCAACAATTGTTTTCTCTTCACGCTTATCAAGATCGTAAAACATTACCGGCTTTTTCTTATCTGCAGAACCACTATTTGGCACTCTGTGAAAAACCAATTTGCCGGAAACTGCAGAAATCTTTCCAAAGTTTCCTGCAGAGGGTGGAAGTATCACAGCGCGTTCTTCAAATCCATCAAAATCAATTTTTATTTCTTTTACCTTTTGCTCATCTTTTTTTGAATCTTTCTTCTCATCAGATTTTTTATCATCGGTTTTGGATTCTTCATCTTTCTTTACAGCAATCGAGTCATTCTTTGGGAATAAAGGCGATAATGTTTCTTTCAACAATGTTACTGCTGCAATCTGAGTTGAATTTGGATAAATCCAGGTATTATCGAAATCACTATAAACAGGATTAAAATTTCTGTTTGTTAAGAAGTAAAGATACTTTCCATCGGGATCGAAAACAGGATTGCTGTCATTGTAATATCCTGTTGTAACCTGATGAATTTTATCCTCTTTTGTGTCGTAGATAGCAATTGCACTGAATCTGCTTTCAAGTTCTTTCTCGTATGCAATATATCTGCTATCGGATGACCAGCTTACACTAAAGTTTTGCAGATTGCCTTCATACATCCATTTTTGTTTATCAACTTTGAATGACTTGCCTTTGTCCATATCATAATAATAAGTCGTCATTGTTTGATCGATGAAAGCAAGCTTCTTACTATCAGGTGACCAATAAATTTTATATCTGAAGCCATCATCAAATGAAGTTAATGTTTTTTCAGTTGAAGGATTTTCTATATCTCTGATTGTTAATTGATATTCAGCATTCTTATCACTGAAGTAAGCAATATATTTTCCGTTAGGAGACCAGGCAGGATATCGTTCTGCAGAACCAGATGATTGGGTTAGATTTATAACCGCTCCATTTTCTGCAGGCACAGAAAATATTTCTCCACGGGCTTCGAACAATGCTCTGCTTCCGTTATACGATATTGAAAAATTCTGAATTAGTTTTTCAACATTTTCATTTTGCGCTAGTAAAGTTGCAGCATCTGTAACAACATTTACTTTTACTTCACGGATTTTCTCTGTTGATAAATCGAGTAGATAAAGCAAACCGCCGGCTTCAAATACAATTTCATTATCGCCGATTGATGGAAAGTGAACATCGAACTTATCAAAGAATGTTAATTGCCGGTTCTGTTTGGTTGCCAAATCATAAACCCAAATGTTGTATCGTTGGTTTTTATCTCTGTCAGACAAAAAATAAATTTTATTTTCTTTCCACATAGGTATTTCATCGTTGGCAGCGTTGTTTGAAATGTTTTCTGAAGTTTTCTTCTCCAAATCATAAATGTAAATGTCTGCCGCCAGTCCGCCTAAATATCTTTTCCATGTTCTGAACATTCTCGTCCTTGTTGTAAATGCGATCTTTTTTCCATCCGGAGAAACAGAGCCGAACTCTGCATAAGGCAATGGAAGTTTTTCAGGCAAACCGCCATCTTTAGAAACTTTATAGAATTGATTGAATCTTTGTTTACCGCTTTCTCTTGAAGAAGCAAACAACAAATTTTTTCCATCCGGAAACCAATCAACAATTCTGTCGGGCATTCCGTGAGAAGTAATTCGCTTTGGTAATCCACCCAATGCTTGTATTACATATACATCAAGATTGCCATCATAGTTACCACTGAAAGCTAATTGAGAACCATCGGGAGAAAATTTTGCAAATCCTTCTGTACCTTTTGCTGTTGTTAATCTGAATGCCGTTCCGCCTTCTTTGGGAACAATCCAGATATCACCTGCATAAGTAAATGAAATATGAGTTTTTGAAACATCGGGATATTGAAACATTCTTGCATCAACTTGTGCTGAAATGTTTAATGCAAGGAAGGAAAAAAGAATTGAAAAATGAACAAGAAGTTTTTTCATATTTAGCTCGTTAGTTGTTATTCTTTGTGAAACTTATTCGTCAGCTTAAATTAATCAAAAAAATTACTAACTAATATTAAAGTTTAATTGGTGGTCAAATATTATTATGAATGGCACATCTGTCCAAAATAAATTGAACTCACCCTAATCTCTCTCTTTCACATAGTGATGGCTATGCCAAAAAAGAGAGAGACTTACCGTCAATAAAACGACATATTATTACGTTCTGTCAGAATATTAACATTAAGTCATAGGTTTTAATAAGTCCTTCTCTTTGTAAGAGAAGGGTTGGGATGAGTTTTCAAATTGTCTAAAATCATTAGAATATTTTAATTATTCTAAAGAATTTTTTATTTAATAATTTATTTTGGACACTACTGATGAATGGTAATAAAAAAATGCTTCCAATATCTCAACAGATATCAGAAGCATCTATAAAAAAATGAAGAAAGCGTTTACTCTAAATCATATTCAACTTCATGTGGATTTAATATTGCGTTCAACTCATCAGTAAAGAAAAATTTTTCTTCACTCAAAGCCGGTTTAAGGTCGGTGTACCAAATTGCTTTATCATCATACTTCGCAAAGAAAGGGCGAGCTGCCCAATCAGGATTTCTACCCTGAATCATTCTGAAGACCATTACTTTTTCATCTTTAACTTCTGCAACACCAAGTATCTGAACTTTGCCGGGCAGACACGACATACTTGGTCCGCGAACTGTTCTGCAAATTCCGCTTACTGATTGATAAGTTTCTCTGAAAATTTTCCACGCTTCAACAAGAGGAATAGAAAAATAATGCTGTGCACCAGTGTTTCTTGCAACAAACATATAATATGGAACGCAGCCAAGTTTAACTTGCTTTCTTAACATATCAGCCCAGATTTTCGGACTATCATTTATATGTTTTAAAACCGGCGATTGTGTTCTGATAACCGCTCCTGTATCCAGAATTCTTTTAATAGCTTTTTCAACAGCATAACCTTCAAGTTCTGCAGGATGATTAAAGTGAGCCATATAAGCCAAATGTTTTCCGGCTTTGTGAACATCTTCGAATAATCTGAGCAAATCATCTGCATCGTCATCAGTTAGAAATCTGTAAGGCCAATAGGCAAGTGCTTTAGAACCGACTCTTATGTGTCTTAAATGTTCAATGTTTGCATCGAGTAAAGGTCTTATGTAAGCTTCAAGATGTTTAGTCTTCATTATCAAAGGATCGCCACCGGTGAATAAAACATCTGTAACTTCTTCGTGATCCTTAACATATTTAACTAAAAGCTCAGCTTCTTTAGAAGCAAACTTCAAATCTTCCATTCCAACAAACTGAGGCCAGCGAAAACAAAATGTGCAGTAAGCATGGCAGGTTTGTCCCTGACTTGGGAAAAACAAAACGGTTTCACGATACTTATGCTGCATTCCATAAATTTTTTCTCCTTCAATCATAGGAACATTATACTCAAGTTGTCCTGCGGGATGTGGATTGAGTTGCAATCTGATTTCATTTGCTGCTTGTTTGATTTTTTGTTTATCAGCTCCGTTTAATACAACAGATTTCATTTGCTCATAATGATGAGGAAGCAGCATATCTCTCTGCGGAAAGGTTAATTTAAACATCGGGTCATCAGGAATGTTGTTCCAATCAATAAGATTATCCACAACATAATTGTTCGTCTTAAATGGCAGTACTGAACCAACAATTTCAATATCCTCGACAAGTTGCTTATCAATTTTATTTTTCTGAGGAATGTTCCTGAAATTATTCAGCAGATATGAAATATATTTCATATTGCACCTCCGTAAATTGTTAAAGAATGAAGTGTTCGGAGTGAATCGAACTAATTGCAATATAACATTTCAGAGGAGAGATTCAATTCAAATCGTTATCAGAACAAAATAAATTTTTTTTCGTTCTCAAATCTGGAATCAGATATTTTTTACAAGCCATTGATGAAGCGGATTCATATCCTTAAAAACGTTATAAGAAAATTCAACTATATCTGTTTTATTAAACATATTCAGCGAATCAATCTCATAATAGGAGTAAACTCCGCTGTATAAGAGCAAATCAGAATATTTATATTCTGAATCATAACCGCGCGGAGTTTTCTTAAAAGTTTTTCCACCAATCAGATATTTTTTATTTTTTTGAATCGTTGTAAGAATATTTGAAAGTTCTTTTCCTTTATCGGGCGAGTAAACTGTATCTCGGTATTTTTTCAACTGCTGCGGAGAAAAGACATACATCCCGGAACCAAGAAAAAAATTATTTGGCTCGATGTGAAAATAAAATCCGGAACATTCCATTCGTTTTCCTTTACCTTCCCAAAAGTATAAACCAAGATTTGTTTTGTAGGGCGATTTGTTTTTTCTGAAACGAACATCTCTGTGCAAACGGAAAATTGATTTATCAATTCTTGGTATGGCAATAATATTCGGGGCAAAAGTTTGTATTCTTTCACCCAGATCAATTACAAATTGAATTGCCGGTTGGAGGAACTCGATATCAAATCTTTCTCTGTTCTTCAGAAACCAATCTCTGTTATTATTCTTTGAAAGGTCTGAAAGATATTTTGCTGTTATAAATGGGAATGTCATAGTTTTCATCTTGACCTCTTCTTAATCTTTTTTATTCTCATCAAAATATAATCAAAATGTAAATCGTTTCTACTGATTTTTATTGTAAAATTTTCGTTAGCTTTTTTTAGATTGCCATCAAATTAAACATTATTATGAAAAAAATTTTTCTGCTTTATATAATCACTTTAAGTTTTAACTTAATTGCACAGCCTCAATGGATAAAAATAAATTCACCAACGACCAATGTATTAAAGAAAATTGTTTTTGCTGATTCACTAAATGGTTGGGCGGCCGGATTAAACGGAACTATTATTCACACTTCTGATGGCGGTGAAAGCTGGGTCGTTCAAAATACAAACACAACCAATCCAATAATTGATATTCACTTTATTAACAATCAGATGGGCTGGGCATTAAATTGGGAATCAAATAATCCTTCCTTTGGCACTTATATTATGAGAACAACAAATGGCGGAGCTAATTGGGTATCAGAATTCTTTCCAATTGAATTGGAATTTTTTAAATCAATATTTTTTTTGAATGAACAGTTTGGACTGATCGCCGACCGTTTCACTTATTACACTACAAATTCCGGAATTACCTGGAATCTCTCACAAAGGGATACTGATATTGTTGCCAACTTTCCTGTTTATCAGATAAAGATGTTAAATGAACAGCTTGGTTTTGCTTGTGGTGGTGTGCTTGATAATGCCGGAGTAATATGGAAAACAACTGATGGAGGAAAAAACTGGAAGACAAACGGAATTAGTCCCGATGAAATTTTTGAAATGTTCATTTTCGATTCATTAAATATTCTTGCTCTTTCGGGCGACCCTGAATACAGGTATGGAGTTGGTCTGATTAAATCCTCTGATGGAGGAGAAACCTGGTCATACGAAGAACTTCCAATAAATGCAGTTTGCTTTGGAATTGATTTCCGCAATAATCTTGAGGGTTGGTCAGCATCAGGATTTAAATTTCTTTACACAACTGACGGCGGAAATACCTGGAATGAAACAGAAGTACCTGATAGCTCAAGTGTATATGATCTTGTTTTTGTTAATAATAAAAAAGGATTTGCCTGTGGACAAGATGGAGCTTTATTTAAATATGTTCCCGATCCGAATTTTGTTGATGATAAAACAGTGAACAGTGATTTTGATTTCCAATTATTCCAGAATTATCCAAATCCATTTAATCCAACAACTAAAATAAGTTGGCAGTCACCAGTCAGCGTTCATCAAACATTAAAAATTTATGATGTGCTTGGTAATGAAGTTGCAACACTTGTAGATGAATACCGTGAAGCAGGAAGATATGAAGTTGAGTTTAATGTAGCTCAGGTCTCCAGACCTAAGTTGGCAAGCGGAATTTATTTTTATCGCCTACATGCAGGTTCATTTGTTGAAACCAGAAAAATGATTTTACTCAGATAAAAAAACTCATAGCAAGCTTTGTCAGATCAAAAACAAATTTTTCTTAATAAGTTATGTTACGCTCATTTGGTAAAAACCTTCGGGGTTTTCTGAAATAATTAAGAATTTTTCTTTTATTTTATCTACATTTTAGCTAAACCTCGAAGGTTTCACAGATTTGCGTAAGGTGACTTAATAAAAAATTTTAAAATCAATTCATTACAAGCTTCATATATTCATCAAGAAAGTTACGACTGAAGTTTGGATCAGCAGAAATCCAGAAGAGTAAATTTTTATGAGCAAAAACATAATGTACCTGACCAAGTCCCATACAGCTGTAAATTTGCTTATTGTTGATATTGTGGTAAGTGCCTCTTACGAACATTGAATTTTCAGGAGAAATTTTTTCTGTCATTTTCCTGAAATCCTGATAAGCATTTTTTTCATCCGAATAATAAGTGATATAAACCGCTGCATTACCAATTTCTCCTTTGTAAAATCCAACTTCATTTTTTTCAGTAGCCACATTCTGAAAATGAAGTTTATCAACAAACTCTTTTGCTTCTTTGCCAGTAAGCTTCCGCTGAAGTTTCATTCCCCAGAAATCTTCCGGTAAATATTCTTTATTAGCTGAGCAGCTTATGTATAAAAATGTAAGGAAAAAGATAGTAAGTATATGTTTCATAGTCTTCAAAATTTTTGAAGTGAATAAAATACTTTTGTGGGGAATTTTCAACACACTAAGAGAGTTTTTTAAAGAAGATTTATACTGTCACCGATCTTTACTTCCCCTGTTCCATAGGAAATAAGATTCATTCCAAACAAAACCTTATTGCCAACTTTTCTGAAAGAAGAAAGTGTTCTAAGGGGTTCAACATTTCTTTCTGCTGTTTGCTGGTCGGTTGTGGTAATAACGCATCTTGCGCAGGGTTTTACAGCTTTGAATTTAATATCGCCGATTAAAAAATCTTTCCAGTTGTCTTCTTCAAATGGTTCGCCGCCTGTGAAGACAAAATTAGTACGAAAACGATTCATTGGTAATGGCGTTCCTAATCTTTTGTTCAAATCATCAAGTGAAGATTGTCCGATTATTAAAAACGGATAGCCATCTGCAAAGCTTACGATATGTTCATCATCAACATATTTTTTGTTGGGATCAACAATTCTTTTTTCTTCATCGGGCATATAAACCAATCTGCAATTAATATTTAGCATATCGGAGAAAAATTTATCTGCCTCTTCTGATACAGCAATTGCATTGCATTCATCATCCCATATAACAACATTCATTTTATTTTTCTTAGAATAATTTGTCTTTCGAATTGGAATTCGTACAGAATGTTTATTAATTGAGTGATAAACCACAAGTTCATCATTTACTATTTCAGTTTTTAGCAAAGCCATTTCCGGATAATTTCTTTGAGTAATAAACATTCCACTCTCATCAACAAGCATCATTCTTCTGTCGAACTGTAAACCTCTTTGCTCAACAACTGCTTCGCGTAGAGAAATCCCGCCGAGAGATTTTATCGGATAGATAAATATTTCAGATAAAAATAAACTCATAATTTTCAGTTAATAATTAATCTAAACTTCTCTGAATTTGTTCTTTCCTTTAACCAATTAGTTAATTTTTTTCTATCATTATTTGAAACTGAAGTTGAAAATTTTGCATAACCAATTGTCAGAGTATCTAATTGGTTTGTTCTGAAGTTCATAACATAAGAGCGATTAACAGATAATTCAATCATATTATTGAACAGAGTTTTTGCCTCTTTAGAAATTTCCTGAATGTCGTACTGATTTGGTGATAGAAGAGCAAGCTGACTCTCGAGTAACTGTATTTGTTTATCTTTATTTTTAATTATCTCTTCGTTCTTACGATAAAGTTCTTCAATCACACCCGCCCTGAGAGCACTTATATCAACCTTACTTCCACCTGATACACCTTGCTTAATTACTAACTCTACGTCTTTCAGTTTATACTTTGGTAATTTTTGTTTTGCTACTTCAATCAGATTCGACTCAACTGGAGAACCTAACAGAAACACTTCTATCTGAACCCGGCTTGAATCGAAATTTATTTTTTTACTAACTATCTGAGTGTTGGGAAAACTTAACTCATTTATAATAAACTGCTGCACATTTTTTTCAATAAATGTTCTGTTAACAATATTATAAGCCAAAATAATACTTGGAATAACAGTAATCAAAACCACAGCTACTATTGAGCGTTTTACTCTTAGTTCTTTTTGAGGATCAAGAAATTCTTTTTTCTGGAATTTCATAAACCTTACGATTATGTAAGTAGCAAGACTTATAAACACACTGTTGATAAAGAAAAGATAAAACGCACCAAAGAAATAGTATAAGTTGCCGGTTGCTAATCCGAAGCCGGCAGTGCAAAGCGGAGGCATTAAAGCTGTGGCTATTGCAACACCGGGAATTACATTGCTGATACTCTTTCTTGTAGCTGCAACAATTCCTGCCAGTCCGCCAAATAATGCGATGAATACATCCCAGATTGTCGGAGTTGTTCTTGCAAGTAATTCTGATTGAGCATTGCTTAATGGAGTGATTAAGAAATATATTGTTGATGTTAATACACTTATTAACACAGAAATGCCAAGATTTTTGAAAGATTTTTTTATCAGCTCGAAATCATTGATACCAATTCCTAAACCAATGCCCATAATCGGACCCATCAAAGGAGAAATTAACATCGCGCCAATAATCACAGCAGTTGAGTTCACATTCAGTCCTATCGAAGCAATAAATATTGCAAAGATGAGAACCCAAAGATTCATTCCCTTAAACTCAATCCCTTTTTTCACATTTTCAATAATCTCATCTTCACTTGCTTTGTCTTCTTCAAGATTAAATCTATCGTGAATGATCTCTCTTAATAAAACAATAAGACGAAGTTTTTTGTTGACTTGCATCTTATAATTCCTTCCTCAATTGTTTTTGTAAATGTATAAAAAGTTGAGATAAGAAACAGATAATTTTGGAAAGTCTGTAGAACTAAAAACACCTTCCGGCATTTTTTCTATTGATTCGAAAACAATAAATATAATTTTATTTTAGTTGTTTCATCATTTCTTTTATAAACAAACTCATGTTGTTAAAATGACTCCCTGCCCAGAAAATCTTTTTGCAATTAATACAATAGAAAAATTTATTTTGTGCCTGCTTTACATTTTCAGGAAGAAGATGAAGAATATCCTTCTTGCTTATTTTAACCAACTTGCTTCCGCAATCAAGACATAATGTAAATGGTTTAACACTGTTCATTAAGGAAAATCTTGAAATAACTTCAGATGTTTGTTTCTCGGGATCATCGTTTCGAATAAAATAACCGTGAGTGACTTCAGCTCTCTTTAAAAGTCCTGTATCTCTTGTCAGAATAGTTCTTTTCTCAGCAAGAGAAATTTTAACAATCTCCTCATCATTCAGAAAGTTTTTGTAGTAAACATCAATTCCAAACATTCTTAAGTTTCTGGCAAGTTTGCCAAGATGAACATCACAAATAAATTTTGGTTTACGAAGCGGTTTTGCTCTCAGATGCTGAATATCAGAGATATCTAGACTTTCAAATACAGGATAGACCGAAATATCATCACCATCGTTAATCAGATAATTGAAATTTACTGATTTACCATTTACTAAAATTAAATCAACTTCTGTATGAGGAACACCAATAGATTCAATTAAATCCTTTACGGAAGTTCTGTCTATAAAAGAATGAGTGAATCGTTTCTTTCTTTTCTCTTTTGGTAAAAAGTCATTTAACTCTTCATAAAATCTTATATAAATTTTTTTCTCTTTAATTTTCATTTGCTATCAATGAGTAAAATTTAAATCAGGCCAAAGATCAGAGACGATAAAACCTCTGCTCACTTCAATAAAATGTTCTCCGTTTTTTCTAACGGATGCAATTAAAATAGGATAGTGATTAAATTCAAAATAGCTGTGTAGAAAAATTAATAATGTGTTTGTATCAATAACATCGTTTAGATTTTTGGTAAGTGCCTTGGAAATCCAATTCATTCTTTTCAAAATGATCCACTGGTTTGAGTTTAAATCAAATAATTTTTCTATCTCACCAAATCTTATCCACCAACCTTTATTGTGATTTGGATTAGCGTACTCGGGAATAGAAAAATCATTTGTTAAAAAATTATTCAGGTGATAAAAAAAGTATCCTTTAAGAAGAAGCGCCGGATCAAGTTCGTCTATCCCCAATTCGATAAGTTTATTTTTGCCCGATACGGTTTTGCTTAAATAAATCTGTTCATTCAACAATTTATACATTTTGTTCTCAAGATTATCGTTTGGGTTTGGTCCAATAAAAGTTTCCCAACTAACGGAGTTAGCAGCGCTCAAATAAAATTTTCCTGCTGCTTCAAGATGAAGAAACCGGTTGTTTATTTTGTCACGCAAAATAAAATCAAACTCACCTTTTGTATCGCCGTTAATATTTATCTGGACAGATTTATCTATAAGATCAAATCTTTCGGAATTTAAGAACCAGAATTCTGCCAGGCTTTCGAAATACTTTCCCAAAAGTCTATTATTACCGGATTGTATATGAATTTCCAGCAGCGAAGGATCATTATCTAACCTTTCCAGTAGAGCTTTCAAATGCTTAAACTCATATTCAAAAAAGTCTTCGGAGAGAATTAAAGAATGATTTGAATTTGGCAGAGAATTGAATAAAGAAGGTGATGAAATTACCCACGCAAGATCTCGCACAAACTGATTTTTATAATACTCATCCATTTAGAATCTTTTGTGATAGATTAAAAATTTCATCGACAGAAATATCTTTAATTTCTCCTGTCTGAGATTTGATAAAAAAAGAATTGTTAGTTTGCGGCGCCCATTCTTTTGGATTTGTAGGGCCGAATAATGAAATCATTTTTGTGCCAGAAAATCCTGCAATGTGCATTGTGCCTGTATCGTTTGTAATATATAAATCAATCATAGAGAGAATTGCTCCAAGTTTTTTTACAGACAGATTATGAAGCACCTTGTATCTTATTGATTGTTCATCAAGTTGAGAAGAAATTTTATTTATTATTTTTCCGTCAGTCCATCCGGATGTGATAAGCACATAATTATTGTATGCTTTATAAATTTTTTTTATCAGTTCTAAAAATTTTTCAGCAGGATAAGTATTATCAATTTTGCCGGCGCCAGGATGAAAAGCTATTATCTTTTTTGTGTAGTCAGGAAAATTTTCCCGGATAAAATTTTTTGCAAATAAAATCTCTTCATCTGAGAATTCAATTTTAATATTTTTTAATTCATCATCGGATAAATCAAAGCCGGCTAATCGTGCTATTTCCAGATTTCTGATCTGTTGATGTTTGTCTTTCCAATTAAAATCATCCTTCAGATTCAAAAGGAAAGAAGATTTATTTTCTATTCCATCAATTGAATTAACTCCAACTCTGATTTTAGCTCCTGAAAGAAAATTAATAATGTGTGAAGTTCTTGAAACTTTAATTGTTGAAGGTACGAATCCATAATCATATTTTCTATCGCGCAATTGCCTGTAAAAACTTAAAATAGTTTTATATGATGACTTATCATAAATCAAAACACGATTTACGAAAGGATTGATATCAAAAAAAGGAATTTGATAATTGGTTTTTGAAGCAACAAGTGTAATATGAGAATCCGGATATTTTTTCTTAATTGCTTTATACAAGCTCAATGAACAAAGCATATCACCAATCTGATTATGCTTTCGAACGATTAGGATGTTAGTCACATTCTTTATCGTAATATTCCAAAAACTTTTTATTTTCTATTCTTATCAATCCATTTAGCTAAATCTTTTGCAAAATAAGTTAAGAACATATCTGCACCTGCTCGTTTGATTGCAAAAGCAGCTTCAACCATAACACGTTCTTCATCAATCCAGCCGTTTGCACCAGCCGCTTTAATCATTGAATATTCACCGCTAACCTGATATGCGGCAGTCGGCATTCCAAATCTTTGTTTAACTTCACGAATAACATCAAGATATGGTCCTGCTGGTTTAACCATTACAATATCAGCACCTTCTTTGATGTCTTCTTCAACTTCGCGTATTGCTTCATTAATATTTCCAATATCCATTTGATGAGAGCGTCTGTCACCAAATGCCGGAGTTGATTCTGCTGCATCTCTGAATGGTCCGTAAAAACCAGATGCATATTTTGCAGCGTAACTCATAATCGGAATTTTGTTGAAGCCGTTATCATCAAGAATTTTTCTGATTGCCGCAACTCTTCCATCCATCATATCTGAAGGAGCAACCATATCAGCCCCTGCTTGTGCGTGTGTTAAAGCTTCTTTAGCAAGTAGTTCAACGGTTTCATCGTTAAGAATTTCTTCACCGTGTAAAAGTCCGCAATGACCGTGTGAAGTATATTCGCACATACAAACATCGGTTATAACAACCAAATCTTTCACTTCTTTTTTAATTGTACGAACCGCTCTCTGAATTATTCCTTCAGGATCATAAGCTTCTGAACCCTTTTCATCTTTATGTTCGGGAATACCGAAAAGAATTATTGCGGGAATTCCTAAATCACGAACTTCTTTGCATTCTTCAACTATGTTGTCAATTGACATCTGAAAAACTCCGGGCATTGACTTAACGGGATTTTTAACTTTTGTTCCCGGCACAACAAAGAGCGGATAAATTAAATCGTTCTTAGTCAATACAGTTTCCCGAACCATATCTCTGATGATCGGGTTGTATCTTAAACGGCGATGACGAACTGTTGGAAAGATAAACATTTACTTCTCCCTAAAAATTAACAATTAAAAATGAATAATTAAAAATTTATAATTATGATGATTTAGAGTTTAATTTTTTTATAATGCTGGTTAAAAGCCTTATTAATTCTTGGCAATCTTTTAATAGACTATCAAATTCCTTTTGATCTAATATTTTAGATTTAAAGAATAACTTAAGCCAAAATTCTGTTTCATAAGATTCCTTTAAACTAATCCTAAGTTTATTTCTAAAATCCGACTTGCTTGCTGCAGCTTGAGATTCTGAAACATTAGCAGCTATCGAAGTTCCCGAACGTAAAATTTGATTATATAATGAGATTAAATCTTTTTCTTTTTTAATTAAATATTTATAAAGTTTTACTATGCGAACAGAAAAATCAAAACTTTTATCAACAATAGGATTTTCAGATTCTTTCATACTAATAATCCATTCTTAATTGTAAATTATTCATTCTTAATTCTTAATTGTAAATTTATATTATCACGGACAAGATCTGCATTCTTAATACAGTCTCCTACTGAAATTCCGCCGCGGAAATTACCACTTATGAATAAACCAGGATTTTGTTTCTCGAATTCATCAAAAAATCTTTCGTGCTCAATATAACCAATATTGTATTGCGGAATTGCTTTCTCCCAAAATCTTGTGGAAGAATAAACCGTTTGACCCGTGATTTGCATAATTTCTTCAAATTCTTCTCTTACTCGGCTAAGTAAAATTTCTCTTTCTTCTTTAACGAACTCAGGATTACGACTTCCACCAATAAATAATGTGAAAGTTGCGTAATCATCTTTTGCTCTGTAAGGAAATATTACTGAGCTCCACAAAGCACCAAGAAAAGATTTCTTTTCTTTGTCGGGGATTAAAAAGCCAAAACCATCAAGCGGTTGTTTAACATCCTTTTTATTGTATGCAAGAAAGTAAACTAAAACTGGCGGATAGTAAATTGCTTCGGCGTGAGTTTTAAAGTTTTTATTAAACTTTGTAAAAAACTCAGAAGCTACATAAGCAGGAACGGTTGATAATACAGCATCACAAGCTATTGCTTCATCAATGCCGTTATGTTTATAAGATACAATGTATCCTTCATTTGTTTTGTCAATTGATGTAACTTCTGCGGATAGAATAACCTTATCGCCCAAATATTTTGCAATTGCTTTTGGAAGAGTAATCATTCCGCTTTTGAAAGATAACATCTTTGCAGATTGTTTTGATTTCTCTGCTCGTTTTTTCCTTTCACGAATACTTCTAACTGTCCCGACGATCAATCCACCATATTTTTCTTCAAGAGCATAAAGTTTTGGAAAAGCAGATTTAACACTTAACTCTTCGGGCTTACCGGCGTAAACACCGGCGACAAATGGATTGATTGCATAATCTAAAAATTCCTGTCCCAGTCTTCTCTTAACAAACTCAGCAAGACTTTGATAATAGCCATCGTTAGATCTTCTGATAAATGGTTCAGCCAATAATCTTAGTTTAGCTTTAGCTGAAAATAATTCTGTTTTGATAAACGCTGGTGGCGACATTGGAAGTGCGTGAAGCTTATTATTACGAAGGATATATCTTTTGTTCGCTTCTTTGTTTGCGTAAAGAAGCTCATTCTGGAGCTTTAATTCTTCAACCAATTGATTTATTAAAGGTGTAGTTTCAAGAGCACTGTTTGGTCCTCTGTCAAATAAGAATCCCTTTTCATTCACACTTTCTATTGAGCCACCAACTTCAGATTTTCTTTCAATTATCCTAACATCAAATCCATTTTTTGAAAGAAGATATGCAGTTGTCAATCCGGATATACCTGCACCAATTATTACAACGGTTTTTGTCATATTTTTCTTGCAATTTTTTGTGAGCAAAATTAGTGAAAGCTTAAATATTTATGAAGGTATTAAAGAAAGTCCGTATTGGCAGAAAATTTTCGTAGCACAGAGATTAACTTGAAAAATTTTATTTTCACAAATTAAAATCTGTGCTGCAAAAAAATTACATAGTTATGTTATGCACAATTGATAAAAACCTTCGAGGGTTTCTGAAATAATTAAGAATTTTTTTCTTTAACTATATTTTTTGCCAAACCTCGAAGGTTTCACAGATTTGCGTAAGGTGACTTACATATAAGATTTTAAGTGGTTGATATAGTTCGCTGGTCCACCCGGTTGATAACCGGTTTGTAAAATGGGGGTTCCATCTGCTCTCAATAAAAATATTGTCGGAAAACCTTGAACACCAAATCTCTGTGCAAGTTGATTGTTATACATTTTGGTTTCCATTGGCAGTTCGATGTTTTTAGGAAAATCAATTTTTACCAGTACAAGATTTTCCTTTGCAAAATTTTCAAATTCGCTTTGTGAGAAAACCTCGTTGCTAAGTCTTTGACACCAGATACACCAGTCACTTCCGGTGAAATTAACCAATACGGTTTTATTCTCTTTCTGAGCTTTCTGTAAAGCGGTTTCAAGATTTGTTTCCCAATCCAGATTATCTGATGTTCCTGCATTCTTACAACCGACTAAAATTGCTGCAATCAGAACAAGTGATAAAAAAACTTTTTTCAATTTACATCTCCTTAAATTTTTTTATGATTAGATTAAAAATCCGACAATTAGTTTCTTTAGAAATTAAAATTATTTCAATCAGCTTCTACAGTTTCAATTCGTTCAACCTTTTTGGGCTTTGGAGGTCTTTCATAAAGTTTTGCAAGTCCAAGGTATTTCAGGTGAAGGCCATTAGTTATCTGATCCCAGGTAAATCTCCAGGTCCAATTTCCACCAAGTCTACCTGGAAAATTCATTCTTGCTTCACCGCCAAGATTAAGAATATCCTGCATTGGAATAATAACAAGATTAGCAACAGAAGCATAAGCCAACCTGATTAGCTCATATACAACATCATCTCCATAGTAGTTAAGATACTTCTGCATGTGTTCGTAAACATCGGAATTTTTATCGTGTTTTGCTTTTTCAAAATATGCACGTGTTGTATCGTTATCGTGCGAACCAGTATAAACCACGCAGTTCTGTACATAATTGTGCGGAAGAAATTTTGTTTCCATATCAGTTCCGAAAGCGAACTGTAAGATTTTCATTCCAGGAAAGTTAAACATATCACGAAGTGCTTCAACTTCGGGAGTAATAACACCGAGATCCTCAGCAAGAATCGGAACATCACCAAGATGTTTTAAAATTGATTTAAATAATCTTTCACCGGGAGCTTTAACCCATCTGCCAGTTTCAGCAGTTGGTGCATCGCCCGGAATTTCCCAAAAAGCTTCAAATCCTCTGAAGTGATCAATGCGAACAATGTCAACAAGCTTAAAAAGATTTGCAAATCTTTTTCTCCACCATAGAAAATCGTCTTTCTCCATTTCTTTCCAGCGATAAAGCGGATTGCCCCAAAGCTGACCGGTTGGTGAAAAGTAATCTGGTGGAACTCCTGCAACTGTTTCAAGTTTGCCATTTTCATCAACGGTAAACAAATGTTTATTTGCCCAAAGATCAGCACTGTCGTAAGCAATAAATATTGGCATATCACCAATTATCTTAATACCCTTGTTGTTCGCATAATCTTTTACGGAATACCATTGCCTAAAAAATTGGAATTGAACAAACTTGTGATAAAAAATTTCTTCAGAGAGTTTTTCTTTCCACACGTTCATTATTTTTTTATCGCGATGCACCAATCCTTTATCCCAGTCTTTCCAAACTATTCCACCGTGAGCATCTTTAGCTGCCATAAAAAAAGCGAAATCATCAAGCCAATCAGAATTTTCTGAGCAGAAAGAATCAAAATCACTTTCGAATTTTTTAAAGTCCGATTTGAAATTATTAAAAGCTTTTTTCAATAAAGATTTTTTGTATTCAATTACCTGTCCAAAATCAATCTGATGCGGATTATGTTTAGGAATAGATTTTAAGTCGTCATCTGAAAGCAATCCATCTTCCTTTAATTTATCGGGACTAACAAGATTCGGATTTCCGGCAAAAGCTGAAAAGCATTGATAGGGTGAATCTCCATAGCCGGTTGGACCAAGAGGGAAAACCTGCCAGAGTTTCTGTCCGGCTTTTTCTAAAAAATCAACAAACTTGAATGCGTCATTACCAAGGTCTCCAATTCCATATTTACCGGGAAGTGAAGTAGGATGAAGAAGAATTCCGGCGCTGCGTACAAATTTCATAAATAATCCTTAAAGTAATTTGAAAAAATATCTCTGCAAAGATAAATGATATGAGGTTTGATTTAGAAGAGCAAAAAAAAGGCGGACATTAAGTCCGCCAAAATGAATCAAATTATTTTTTAAAGAGCAAATGCAACTCCTGCATTAACACTTAAGTGTGTAGTTGAAGAGCCTTCTGTGAATATCATGTTGTATTTAGCATTTACATCAAGAGATGTTTTAGGATTAAATTTATAAAGGAATCCAACTCCCGGCGCGATTCCAAACTTAGTCTCTGTATCAGACTGGTCGACAGTGAAGCCGAATAATGTTCCTTTAACTGAAGATGATAGCATATGCAAACCAACTTCTGCTGAACCATAAGGAAGAAATTGTCCCTTACCAAATGCGTATCTTAATCCAACTAAAATTGGAATATCAGAGAAAGAAACCTCGTAGCCGGGAATGCTTTCTTTGGTTCCCCATTTAACATAACCAACTGAACCAGTTACATCTAACATTGGAGAAACAGAGTAAATAAAAGTGCCTGTAGCACCAAATCCGGTTCCGGCACCATCACCGAAATCACCGGTTGGAAATGAAAGAGTGCCCTGAACTGATGCGCCCATTTTGCTTTGAGCATTAGCAAATGAAACTGCAAAAACAGTTACAAAGAGAACGAGAAGAATTTTTTTCATGATTTTACCCTTGCGATTGTTTGTAGATTAGTTATTTAGTACGGTGCAAAAATATACATATATAAAAAATTTGCAAATATCATACATACATATTTAGGGTTGTCTCAGAGAAGACAACCCTAAAAGTTATTTATGAATTAAAATGCAAAACTTCCTGAAAGATATGCAAATGATCTAACGCCGCCACCGATAAGATTAAATCCTTGTCTTAATACATCATCATTAACTGTTGCATCTAAAGTGAAGCCGCCAAAGCGGAAACCAACACCAAGACGAACATCGCCCTGACCAAATGCTGTTCGGGTATTCTCATCAACCTGTGTAGCGGAAGCTGGAGTTTGATTTGTAAGTGAGAAAGTACTTGCAACATAACCCGCTCTTCCAACTAACCATTCGGTAAATTGCCATTCAGCACCAAGATTCCATGCAGGGAAAACAATTCTAGAATCTGTAAGTTCTGGGCTAACACCAGAAACAGATGAAATGGTTTGTGATTCATACATAAATGCAGGTCCGCCAGAAATTAACAAACTTCCGCTTTGATAAACCAGACCGGCACCAACACCAAGACCCATAAATGATGGTAAATCAGTCGAATTACTCCCAACTTTGTAAGTTCCTGTTGAATTGTAGAACATAACTGTAGGAACGAGTGAAAACTTACCACCCAACTTGAAAAATCCACGGGCATTAAACATTAAATTTGTTGCAGATGCTTCTTCTTTATCGCCTGTTCCCGGCGTATAAGTAGCAGAAGGCATTGAAAGAGAAAATGCAGCATCTAAACTAAATGAAGATGAGATTTTTCCAATAGTTGATAAGTTGATTCCGAACTGGCTTGCGCTGTTCTTGTCGCCATTTCCGGTTGCAGGTTTGAAATCATTTGTGGTTGATGCATAGGATACACCCAAACCAACAGTAAAATCACCAAGGTCATAAGAACCTAACAATGTGAAATTATTGTTTAAAGGAACAACATCTGCAGCAGGATTTGAATTAACAATTCCAACAACACTGTTCGGATCGAGATAAGCGATTGAACTGCTTGATAAGAAATCATTTCTTGTAAGAAGAGCACCTAAAGTGAATCCTTTTGAAACCTGATAGTTGAATCCGACAAACTGTCCGAATCCATCTTCAGGATTTCCGTTATTTCCTCCAATATCTCCCCAAAAGAAGTTTGAATAAACTGAGGAATAAGCAGAATTATATTTAATGTTATCGGGATCTACAATGTAAGGGTTATCGCCCATACTGTATAATCTTGCATAACCTCCATAACGATTGTCTTTTACTCCATCCTGAGCAAAGACAGATGATGAAAAAATGAAAACAAAAGAAACTAGTGATAATACCACTAATGCTTTTGTGAACAACTGAACTTTAGAAAGCTTCATGTGATCTCCTTTTTGTTGTTAATAAATTTGCCAAATTTTTTGGCTGCTAAAAATTAAACAATTTTATGCCATAGTCAAGAGGGAACTAACTTATTTTTAATAAAAGGTTTAAGCTTATCAATTTGAGAAAATGCTATAGATCACAGGGCTATTTTTCTTTTTGTAAAAAAGAAACTCTTTAGTGAGGTTTCTAACTTTAACATCTTTATTTATGTTTGTAACTAAAATATTGGTAAAAATGAAACTTTTAAGAAAACTTTACGACTGGGTTTTACACTGGGCTGAGACTCCCTATGGTCCAATTGCTCTTTTCATTTTAGCTTTTGCTGAATCTTCATTCTTTCCTATTCCGCCTGACGCTTTATTAATTGCATTGGTCCTCGGTGCAACTACAAAAGCATTCAGATTCGCTTTGAATTGTACGATTGCCTCAGTGCTTGGAGCTTTATTTGGCTACACAATCGGACATTTTCTTTGGTGGACACCTTCAAATGAATTTACTTCGATTGCTATGTTCTTTTTCAATAACATTCCCGGTTTTACTGAAAAATTATTTTTTGATGTTCAGAAAATGTATGATCAGTATAATTTCTGGATTGTATTCACTGCGGGATTTACTCCAATTCCCTACAAAGTAATTACCATTTCAGCTGGAGCGTTTAATATTGACATTATTATGTTCGTGATTGCTTCGGTAATTAGTCGTGGAGCCAGATTTTTCATTGTAGCATTTTTAATTTGGAAATTCGGTCCACAGATTAGGAACTTTATTGATAAATATTTTAACTGGCTGGCAATTGCTTTTACTGTTCTCCTTATCGGAGGTTTTGTAGTAATTAAATATGCAATTTAATTTTTCCAATAGGTAAGAAAATGAACAAACTATTTTTCATAATTTCTTTTTATTTATTTACAGCAATCATTCCTGCTCAACAATTTGAGCCGGTTACAAAATTTGACCCTACCAGAAATCCTGAGCAAGATTTGAAATCCGCAATTGAATATGCACAAAAGACAAACAAAAGAATTATTCTTGATGTTGGAGGTGAATGGTGTATCTGGTGCCACAGAATTGATGCTTTTATCGAATCACATAAAGAGATAAAAGAATTTTTAGACAAACACTTTGTTGTAGTGAAAATAAATTACAGTAAAGAAAACAAGAACGAAAAATTTTTATCAAAATTTCCTCAGATTCCGGGATTCCCTCATTTCTTTGTATTAGATAAAGATGGAAAATTCCTTCACTCACAAGATACCGGAGTGCTTGAAAAAGATAAAGATTACGATGAAGTAAAATTTATGGAATTTCTTAAGAAATGGGCTTTTTTAAAGTAGTGTGTCATTCCTTTGTAAAAATATTTTGAAGCAGTAAAAGTAAATCATTCTTTCGAAATGGTTTTGAGAGGTAATGAGATAAACCTTTTGAAAGAAATTCCTGTTTTTCTTTCTCCATTGCGTAAGCTGTTAATGCGATTATAGGAGTTTCTTTATACTCCGGAAATTCACGGATAATCTGAGTTAGTTGAATTCCATCCAAACCTCTTCTAAGATTAATATCCATTAGTATCGCATCATATTTTTTAGCTTTAACCTTTTCTAAAGCTTCATCGGCATTGCGTGCAAAATCAAGTGAGTATATTCCTCTTAGCATCAGAGAAACTACATCAATTGCGGCCGGATCATCTTCAACATAAAGAATTTGATAATTAAGAACAGCTAGCTTCTGTTCAATTTCGCGTTGAATCCTTTCGGCAGCACTTTCCAAATCAGGGTCAAGTTTGGATTTTACTCTCGGAAACTCAACAGTAAAAGTGCTGCCTTCTCCAACTTTACTTTTAAGTGAAATTTTTCCATTAATAAGTTCAGTATATTTTTTAACAATAGTTAATCCCAAACCTGTTCCTTCAAAACTTCTTGTAATGCCTTCGCTTGCCTGTCGGAACTCTTCCCAGATCAGTGATTGCTGACTTTCAGGAATTCCGATTCCTGTGTCTGTTACTTCAATCAAAACAGAACTATCTGTTAAACGAACATTTAACTCAACCCTTCCTTGTTTGGTAAACTTAACAGCATTGTTCAGAAGATTATTAAAAATATTCTGGAATAATGCAGGATCAATTCTGCAGATTATCTCATCTGATGGTTTGTTGAACTTATACTCAAGATTTTTCTTTTTTGCAACTGTTGAAAATAGATTAAATGATGTTTCGAGCAATGGAATAATATTCGCATCGGCCATTCTGATTTCAAGTTTTCCGGCCTCAAGTTTAGAAATGTTTAAGATTAGATTCAGCGTCTCAAGCAATCTTTGTCCGGAAGTGTTAATTAAATCAATCATCCGTGAAAGATCAGGATTATCTTTAAGTTCAGATTTAAGAACTTCAGAAAAACCTAAAATTCCAACCAGAGGTGTTCTGAGTTCATGACTCATATTTGCAAAGAAGTATGATTTAACACGATTCATTTCTTCGGCTTTTACTTTTGCATCTATAAGTTCATCAATCATTTGCTTTTTATCTGTTACATCTCTGAAAATGCTGAGAAGAAGAATTCTTCCTCCCGGAAACTCAATAAATGAATTTGATAACTCGAACCAAATCTTCTTCCCGTTCCAGAGATGAGTTTCAACTTCAAATTTTTTCTCAACAGTTCTGTTAATAAATCTTTCACGATATCTTTTTATTGCAGATTCTGAGCTATCCTGTACCTCATAAATAACATTAAGTGGTTTTCCTCTTAGTTGGTTAAGTTCCATTCCAACTAATTTGCAATAAGCAGGATTAACATCTACTATAATTCCATTCTCATCAAGAAGTCTCATTCCATCTAAAGAATTTTCCCAGATTGACCTGAATCTTGATTCAGATTCAACAATCTGTTCAAGCATTAGTTTCTTTTCTGTAATATCCTCTTTAACTGCAATAAAGTGAGTTATTTCGCCTTGCTCGTTGAAAATAGGGGAGATTACAGCTTCTTCCCAATATAGTTCGCCGGATTTTTTTCTGTTCTGAAATTCTCCGCGCCAGTCATTACCCGATAAAATAGTATTCCATAAATTTTTATAATAATTTTCATCATGAGTTCCTGATTTTAGAATTCTTGGATTTTGTCCGATTACTTCTTCATAACTATAACCGGTTACTTTAGAAAATTTCGGATTAACATATTCAATTGTTCCACTTAGATCTGTAATAACAATGCTTGATGGGCTTTGCTCAATTGCTTTTGAAAGTTTAAGTGTATTTTCTTCAATGCGTTTTCGCTCAATAAAAACACTCAACTGATTAGCTACAGTTTCGAGTAATTCAAAAGTAGACGTATCATATCTATTCGGATTTCTGTAACTCTGAACAACCATAACTCCAATTGTTGTCGAACCAATCTTCAATGGAATACCCACCCACTGTTCAGGAATTACCCCAATCATTCCAGCTTCTCCTCTAGAAATCATCTCTTCAATTTCAGACTTCCTTAGCATAAGTGCTTTACCAGTTTTTAAAATATATCCAGACATTGAACCTTCTGCAGGCCATTCAGGAATGTCTTCCATTTCATCTTCTTCAAAATCAGCCCTGAACATTCCACTCTTTTCATCATACAATGCGATATAAAAGTTTCTCACATTTACTAAAGCAGATAGTTCTTTTCGAACAATTTCAAACAATTCTTTGAGGGATTTAAAACTTACAAGTGCTTCGGCAATGTTGTATTGAATATCTTTTATAAGTAAATCTCTTTTTTCATTTGTTATATCTTTAACCGCACCAACAATTCCGGCTAAACGATTTCGTTCTTTATCCCAGATCGGATGGCCAAAACTTCTAACCCAGACGATGTGTCCGTCTTTGTGGTAAGTTCTCACTTCACATTCAGCATCTTCATTTCTCAGTAATTTTTGAAATGCCTGATTATCAATTTCGATATCATCTTTATGTAAAGTTTTTCGCCAGCCGCCGATTGCAATGTACTCGTCAACTGTATATCCGGTTATTTTTTCAAATGCACCGGCAACCCAGGTTGTAATGCTGTTTCCATTCTCGTCAATCTCTGTTGCAAATAAATAGTCTGAAGTTAAAGCCGAGATTGCCTGAAATCTTTGTTCGCTGGTTCTTAGTGCCTGCTCGTATTTTTTTCTGTCAGTTATGTCTCGTGCAATGTATATTACTTTGTCGTTCTCATAAGGCACTGTTGTGGTAGAAAACCAGATTCTTTTTCCGTTTATTTCCAAATCATAGTCCATGCTCGCCGACTGTTTTGTAGAAAGTGTAGTGCGAACCAGATTTAAAAATCTGTCAGCAGTTTCTTTCGGGAAAACTTCGTGTAATGTTTTGCCGAGTAATTCATTTGCGGGACGATAAAGCAAGCCCTCGTTTGTTGGAGCTATTTCTATATATCTTCCCTCATAATCGAGAATTAGAAATAGATCAGGTAAAGCTCTGAATATTGATCGAAGTTTTCTTTCAGAAGATTCAATTTTTTCAGAAGTTAATTTTTGTTCTGTTATATCAACTAAAATTCCGCGTAATAAAAACGGTTTTCCATCCTTCTTCATAACTGTTACATTATCTCTGAACCAAACTGTTCTGCCATCCGAAGCAATCATACGGTATTCAAACTGATGTGGTTCACCTGCCATTGTTGCCGAGATACAAAAGTTTATTGCCCAGCTTTTATCATCAGGATGTAAATGATTCTGCCAGAAGTTTTTTTCAAACCAGGCTTCGACCGGATAACCAAGTATTTTTTCTGCCTGCTTACTTACGAATTTGAATTGGAAAGTTTGTGCATCTGATTCCCAAACAATTCCGTCTATTGTGTTAATGAGATTTTCAAGCTGCTGCTGCGATTCACGAATTTTTATTTCGGCTTTTCTTCTTTCAGTAATATCTCTTAAAATAGATTGCATTGCCAATTTACCCTCAAACATAATCGGTACTCCGGCTACTTCTGCTTCAATAATTTCACCATCGAGCCGTATAAATTTTTCTTCGATTAGGGGTTGAGGTGTATTGGTTCTTAAACCTTCACTAACTCTTTTTTCAATTATTTGGTGATAATCCGGGTGGATGAATTTTGTAATTGGAAAATCTTTTATTTCATCAAAAGATTTTGCACCGAGTAAACTTAATGCAGCAGGATTAGCATATAAAAATTTTCCTTCACGGTGAATTACAACAGCATCGGGCAGATGTTCAATAAGAAGACGAAATTTTTCTTCGCTTTGTTTAAGTTGTTCATTAATAATTCTTCGCTCACTAACATCTGTAATAAATCCTTCTAAGAAAAGTAACTTACCATCATCAGAAAATACACCGTAACCTCTTTCCCAAACCCACCTTTGTTCACCATTTTTCCTGATGATAGGATATTCATATTCAAATGTGCTTCTGTTCTGCAGAACATCATCCCAGATTAAGTGAAGTTTGTTCTGATAATCGGGATGAATAATATCGTTATAAGAAACGACTTTGTTAGATAGAAATTCTTCAGATTTATAACCAGTAATATTCTCGCAGCCATTACTTATGTAGTACATTGTCCAATCTTTATCATTAGCACAACGATAAACGAAACCTGGAAGGTTACTTATAAGTGCAGAATATTGTCTTTCTCTTTCATATAATTCTTTCTCAGCTTTTTTTCTCTCCGTAATATCCTGTGCTAAAGCAATCACAACTTTTTTATTGAAATAAGTGCCGGGATAAAGTCTCACATCTTTTGGAAAAATCTCCCCATTCTTTCTAACTCCCCAGAACTCAAATTGCTGAGGTTCGCCGTTAAATGCTTTCTGTACACATTGAACAACTTTAGGTAAATCATTTAATCCGGGTGCACTAACAAATTCAGGAGTTTTGCCAATAAAATAATCTCGGTCATATCCATACATTTTAACAGCGCCTTCATTAACATCAAGGAAGACCCCGTTTTCATCCTGAATGTAAATAGCTTCCTGAACGCTGTTGAAAAGTCCGCGATAACTTAGCTCACTTTCTTTTAGTGTCTTTTCAAGTTCTCTTTCTTTGCTTTGATCTCTGAATACTAATACAACACCTATGATATTTCCGTCTTCATCTTTAATTGGTGCACCGCTGTCAGCAATAGGAATTTCTCTTCCATCTTTTGATATTAAAATAGTATGATTAGCCAGACCAACGATCAGTCCTTTTTCTAAAACTTTATCTACAGGATTATCTACTTCTTCTCTTGTGTACTCGTTTACAATATGGAAAACTTTATTGAGCTTTTTGCCTCTTGCCTGTGATTCGCTCCAACCAGTTAATTTTTCTGCAATCGGATTTAAGTACTTTACTTTTCCCTCTTTGTCAGTAGTAATAACTGCATCGCCAATACTGTATAGAGTTGTTTTAAATTCTTCCTGAGAGCGCCAAAGATTCCTGAATAAATTTTTCTGACGATAGTTGTAAAAGAATGCTAATCCCAACCAGAGAAGTGAAATCATCAGAATTACAAATACTGCAAGCAGTAAGGCTTCAAATCTGAAAGCGGATAAAATTTCATCTAAATCCACTTTTGCAACGAGCAGCCAGTTTGTGCCGGTAATTTTATCTACATAAGCAAGAACATCCTGAGAACGATAATCAGTTGCCTGAAGAATTCCCGAAAATCCTCTTGCCGCTTTTACAACAGCTGCGCTTGAGTCGTCAAGTGAATATTTAAATTTAAATGCTGAGTTTGGTAAAAATTTTAATTCACTAATTACCAGTAAAGAATCATTGTGTTTTCTTGTAAGATAAATTTCTGCTGTGTTTGAAGGAGTTGGCCACTGATTTATCTGGCTATAAATAACTTTATCAGGATTTAATTCAAAGGCAATAAAATACTGAGAGTTCGGAATTGCATTCAAAAAAAATAAATGAGGGAGTTTTTCAATTTCACAATATTGAATATCTGAAAAAATAGTTGAGGTTACAGAAGCAGGACTATTGATTAACTCTGAAATAAATTTTTCTTTGCAACTGCCGTAATCTTCCGGAAGAATAATTTTTCCATCTTTATTTACCAGATAGATATTTTCATAATCGTGTTCAAGCTTGAGCTGAGTCAAAACATCAGAAAGTTCTTTAAGGTTTGCAGAAGACTTATCTTTATTCCAGTTAAGAAAAGTTTGTTGAAGAATTTTACCTGAAGTAATCAGATTAGCATCGTTAACTTCATCAGCGTACCATCTTGATAAATATTCAACTCGTGATTTTGCAACAGATGTAATTTCCTTTTCGCTTTCTTTTATTGTTGAGTTTCTCTGATTAAAAAAGATTAGAATACCTAATGCGAGTATTATTAAGGTAAGTGATGTTGCTAAGAGAAGATAATATGTTCTGTTTTTAAGATTCAAAGTATCCATTTTGTAAAAAGTATTCAAAAAACCCTATGTTAATATCGAAAGAAAGTGGCATAGTTTAAAGAATGATATCAGAAAAAAGTTGACTTCTGTTAAGCTTTGAGAAATTCGATTTTACTTTTTAGTTTTAGAATAAATAAAAATTCCTCTTCTGATTTTTCTTCTTCTGAACTCTTACAAAAACAAGAGAAAGGAGAAACGCTAATGAAAACCTTCATTCTTCTTACCAAACTTTCACCGGATACATCCAGACAAATAAAAGATCGCGCCAAGCTTGGCAGAAACTGGCTTGAACAGGTTAAAGAAAAATGTCCTGAAGTAAAATTCATTGCACACTATGCTCTGCTCGGCGAATTTGACTTTCTTGATATTTATGAAGCACCAGATGAAGAGACTGCTGCTAAAGTTTCAATGATAAGTCTTGCAAATGGTGCTTTTCATGCGCAAAGTCTTATTGCTATTCCATACAAAAGATTTCTGGAATTAGCTGATGAAATCTCGAAACAGGGAATAATAGTTTAGAAAGGAGGTACATTATGCCCTCAGCACGACTTCGTTCTTATCTTGATGAGAACAATATAAAGTATATTACAATTAAACATTCTCCTGCTTTTACTGCACAGGAGATTGCCGCAGTATCGCATATTCCCGGAAAGAATCTGGCTAAAGTTGTAATGCTGAATGTTAAAGGAAAACTTGCTATGGCTGTGCTGCCTGCTTCTTTTAAAGTGAATGTTGATGAATTAAAAAATCAACTTGGAATTGATGCTGTAAGACTTGCTCACGAAAAAGAATTTATGAATATGTTTCCGGACTGTGAAGTAGGTGCAATGCCGCCTTTTGGAAATCTTTATGGAATGGATGTTTATGTTGCTAAATCATTAACTGAGGATGAGTATATATATTTTAATTCGTGTACTCATACAGAGTTAATTCAAATGCAGTATAAAGATTTTGAAAGACTTGTTCAGCCGAAGGTTTTAGATTTTGCTCATCCATCAAAAGTTTAAATGAATTGATTATAAGATGACAATTCAAATCTATCCAAAATAAATATATTGATGCGGCTAAAACCTGCACCTGCTTTTAATTTTTTTCAGTTCACTGAAGTGAACTGCAATAAATCCTGATTAAATGTGTTTTTTATACATTGCAGTTATTATTAAGACAAAGATATTAAGGGCTTTAGCCGCATTTAATTAAATCCAACTTCTGTTGGCAGAAAAGAGAGCACTGCATATTTTTCAGTCAGAAAATATTACTCATAAAGGTCATTTATTATGAAAAAAGTATTTCTTGGTGTTTTATTCATTTTGTCAATAACAGATTCATTTGCACAGAATAACTCAGAACTTGAAGAACTTATAAACTGGATGACAGGATCTTTCACAAGTGAAGAGCAATCAAAAAATGATTCTGATTATTATAATATTTCACTTGAGATGCACAGAATCTGGAAAGAAAATAATTCCGGTTACTGGTTGTATGTTGAACAAGCAGTTGCATCTACAAAAGATAAACCGTATCGCCAGAGGATTTATCATCTCTTTGAAGAAGATGGTGTAATTAAGAGTGTTATCTATTCTCTTCCGGATGAAAAGAAATTTACTGTCGGTTGGAAAGATATTTCTGTATTTGATAATCTTTCACCCGAACAGTTAGAAACTAGAAAAGGTTGTGAAGTAATTATTGAAAGAAAAGATGAAAATACTTTTATAGGAAGTACCGTTGAAAAGAATTGCACAAGCATTCTTCGCGGTGCAACTTATGCTACCACAGAAGTAATCATAACTAAAGACACAATGATTAGCTGGGATCGTGGATTTAATGATAAGGATGAACAAGTCTGGGGCGCAACTAAAGGCGGGTATATTTTTAAAAAAATTAATTAACTCACCATACGCAAATCTGTGAAACCTTCGAGGTTTGGCTAAAAGTGTAGTTAAAATAAAATAAAAATTCTCAATTATTTCAGAAAACCTCGAAGGTTTTTATCAAATGTGAGTAACATAACTAATTAAATAAAAAACATGCATTCAAAGGATTAAAAACAATTTGAAAGTTGAATGCATGTTTTTCTAAAATTACATAAACACTCTAATTATATTCTACTCTTCTCTTTCTCTTAATCTTACTCTTACTCTTTTTAATATCCGTCTTCACTCAAATTTTTCTCAATCACTCTTCCATACTTTTTTGCAATATCACGAATTGAATCTGCTTTACCGATAAGCACGAACTGAAGATTTTCTTTCGGGAAATATTTTTTTACAAGTTCATTTGCTTTTTTAACATCAAGCTCATCAACTTTCTTTTCGAAATCGTTTATGTAAGAATCATCAAGACCAAAAACATATTTCTGAATCAGAAAACCAGCCAATGAATAAGAAGTTTCATAATCCGGAGGGAATTGTCCTTTAACATAATTTTTTGCTGAAGTAAGAGTGGCTTCATCGATTCCTTTTTCAAATAAGCGATTGTAAGTTTTCATAGCAAGTTCAAGTGCCGCTTCTGTATTTTTTGTTGCAGTGAAGCTTGTAAAGAAAAATGTTCCTGAATGTTTGTACGAATTAAAACGACTTCGCGCACCGTAAGTTAATCCAGCATTAACTCGTAGTTCATCATTAAGCCACGAAGTAAATCTGCCGCCTAAAATTGTATTGATTACATCAATCTGAATCTGATCGGGATTATTCATTGTAATTCCCAATCCGCCAATCATAAATGTAGTTTCGAAAGCATTGTCTTTGTTAATAAGATAAACTCTTGGTTCTTCAAAAGTTTTCAGATTAAATCTAATGTCAGAAATTATTTTGGGAGAAGTATTACTCCAGCTTCCAAAATATGTTTGAATAAGAGACTTCATCTCTTCAGAATTAAAATCACCGACAATTGCAATTACAGAAGTTTCCGGTCTGTAGTTAGTTGAATAAAATTCAGAGACTTTCTTTTCATCAATCAATTGAATTGATGCTTTCGTTCCACTAACCGGATTGGAATAAATCGCGTCATCAAAAACAAGTTTATTGAAATAATCACCGATAACTCTGCGAGGACTTTCTTTCATCTGATCGAGTTCAGCAAGCCATCTTTGTTTTCGCTTTTCAATTTCTTCTTTCGGAAATGTTGGTTGTGTTACAACTTCTTTAATTACAGGCAGTAATGATTCAAAATTTTCTTTCATTATCTGAGTGAATAATCCCGAGTAATCTTTATTCGAACTGATATTAAGATTGCTTCCATAAAAATTGAAGAGGGAATCAATCTGCGATTTTGAATAATTAGTTGTTCCGAATTTCAATGCTTCAGCGGTGAATGCGGCAATTCCATATTCAGAACCATCTTTAATTGAACCCGCATCAAAAGCCATTGCAACCGAGATAACCGGAACATCTTTCTTTTCCATAAGATAAATTGTAAGTCCGTTATCAAGTTCAGTTACTTTGTAGGGCGGCAATTTGAATTGAGCAAAAGCAGCTGAACTTAATGTTAATAAAATCAGAGTTGAGTAGCTGAATAATCTTTTCATTTTTCTTCCTCCGTATTTAGAATGCCAACAGTTCTGTTCTGTTTGGTAAAATATTTTGCCGCAACATTTCTGATATCTTCACTTGTAACTTTTTTATAATCATCAGGTGCAGAAAATAATTTTTTGAAATCACCGAAAAACAATTCATAAGTTCCGATTGTATTTGACATTCCGTTTATAGTTTCTGTTGTGCGATAAAACTCCATCAGTTTTTGATTTATAACTTTCTGAAGCTCTGCTTCGCTGATGCCTTCATTTATTATTTTATCAACTTCATTAAGAATTGCTTTTTCTAACTGAGCCGCTGAAACTCCATCATTACAAATTCCATAAAAGTAAAACAATGTTGGGTCGAAAGCATTCGGGTAATAAGTACCTATTTGAATTGCAAGCTGTTGTTGTTCAACAATTGATTGATACAATCTTGAAGATGCTCCTTCGGATAAAACTGAGTTAAGCAAATCAAGTGCGTAGAAATCTTTACTTCCTGTTTGAGGAACATGATATGCAATCATTAAATAAGGTGTCGGAACTTCGCGTTTGACAAAGATTCTTCTCTCTCCGGTTTGTTCGGGTTCAACTGTATGAACTTCTCGCGGCTTCGGACCCGATGGAATTGATTCAAAATATTTTTCTGCAAGCTTTTTTACTTCATTAAATTTTACATCACCGCTTATTACAACAACACAATTGTTTGGAGCATAATAAGTATGAAAATAATTTTCTAAATCTTCCTTTGTCCAGTTTTTGATATCTGATTCCCAACCGATAACGGGCCACATATAGGGATGAGCAACAAAAGCAGTTGCCTGAAGTTCCTGCCAAAGTTGTTCGAGCGGATTGTTTTCAAGTCCAGTGCTTCTTTCAGACAAAATAACTCCTCTTTCACTTTCAATCATTTTCGGATCGAAATTAAGATTTGCAATCCGATCAGATTCAAGATCAAAAATTACTTCGAGCGATTGTTTCGGAAACCAATCAGTGTAAACTGTAATGTTTTCAGTTGTGTAAGCATTGTTTGAACCACCGTTGGCTTCCATAACTCTGTCAAATTCTTTAGGCCCGTATTTTTTAGCACCGTTAAACATCATATGCTCGAAGAAGTGAGAGATGCCCGTTATTCCAATGTTTTCATTTCTCGAACCGACTTTGAAAAATAAATACATATTAGCATTTGGAATGGAATTTTTTTCAAGCACAAAAAATTTCATTCCGTTTTTAAGCGTGAAGGATTTCACATCATCAGGTTTTGTTTGAGGATAGATACAGATGAAAGAAATCAATATTATAAGAATATGCTTCATAGCTGTTCCGTTTGTTAATTTTTTTATTGAGGTGAAAAATACAAAACAAAATCTTCTATTAAACATTAAAAACTTCCGGATGGCTTTTTAACCTGAAAAATTTCAGGATAAGAAGTGTAATCAGTTTTTTTTGAAGTGAGAGAAATAATTGTCAGATAAATTCCGCTTAGTGTAATTCCTAAAATAGTTGAGTAAAGTTCTTTATTGGAGTTAAAAAGATTCATCCCTACAACAATTCCAATCAGAAGTATCAGTAATGTAATGCCATATAACTGAATTGAAGCTTTCAAAATTCTTGAACCATTAATTTTTACTATAACTTTATCACCAGCTTCAGAATTGAATGGATCTTTTGCAAGAAGAGTTCTGAATTTTTCATTTCCGGGTTTGCAGTAAATTTTTGCTGAGCATTCTTCGCAATGATTTGAATCAGAAATTATGATTTCTGCAATTCCATCTTTGGATTGTTTAACAATTCCTTCTTCTGTTAATTCTTCTTTATACATTTTAATTGTAGGGGAAGGGCTTGCCCTTCCCGTTTTGTGTTACACTGTTTCCGTAGAGGCTGTCTCATGAGTCTTAAAAATCCGGTAGCCGCAACTTTTAAGTTGCGTATTTATTAAATTTTCGCAAGCTAAAGCTTGCGACTACCAATAAGAATTTGAGTTATGAGACAGCCTCTACGATTTTATAATATTTACTTAAATGCTGCGTAAGGTGACTTATTAAGTTATGTTACGCACATTTGATAAAAACCTTCGAGGTTTTCTAAAATAATTAAGAATTTTTCTTTTCTTTTAACTGCATAATTCACCAAACCTCGAAGGTTTCACAGATTTGCGTAAGGTGACTTATTAAATTAAATCTTACATTATAATTCATGGACAGGGCAAGCCCTGTCCCTACAATTTAATTTAACTGACTTTTACTTCTATCTTCTCTTCTTTTAATAACTCTGCTGCTTTTTCCGGATGAACAAATCTTATTGCTCTGGTTGAGCATTTGTCAAAAGGAATTTTTGAAATATCCAGTTTTGAGTAATCAATCTCCGGTAAAAATTCTTTCATCACAATCGAGCCGTCAGATTTACGGGCACAGATTCCACAACCAATACAAGCAACTTTACAGACTTCTTTTGAGCGTTTTGGATCGTCGTGGTTTTTGCAGAATACGAATAACTCTCTGTCTTCAGGATGAATTTCAATTACTCCGCGCGGACAAGCTTCAACACATTGACCGCAGCCGGTGCAAAGTTCTTCAACAACTGTTGGCAAGCCGTTTTCATTCATAAATATTGCACCGAACTGACAGGCATCAACACAATCGCCGCCGCCAAGACACCCATACAAACACAATTTATCTCCACCAGCTACAACAGTTTTTACTGCACAACTTTCCGGACCAATATATTTAACTCCGTCTTTAAACTTTGCTTCTGCCAATCCGCCGTTGCATAAAATTCTTGCAACAAGTTTAACACTCTGAGAACTTTCCATTCCAAGGATGCGGGCGATTTCATCAACCACTTCCTGTCCGCCAACAGGACAGCCATTAATCTTTGCTTCTCCGTTTACAACTTTAACTGCAAAGTCGTAGCAGCCGGCATTACCACAAGCGCCGCAATTTGCATTCGGAAGTATTTCATTTACTTCTGCAATCTTAGGATTTTCTTCAACGCGAAGTTTTTTATCTGCAAATGCCAAAGCACCTGCGAAGATAAATCCCAATCCACCCATTGTGGCTATTGCTATTAATATTGTTATGTCCATAATAAAATCTCCTGAATCATTGCGAATCCCACTTTAGTGGTTGAAGCAATCTTTTTAATTACAGAGATTACTTCGTCCCGACAAGTCTGGACTCGCAATGACAATCTTTTATCAATTAACTAAGAACTTTTCAAATCCACTTGAATAAAATATTTTTCCTTCTTCATCAATTATCATCGCTTCGGTATTATAAAGATTTTCAATCAACTTCATTCCTTTTTCTTTTCCCATCACAAAAACTGCCGTTGCAAGTGCATCAGCAAAAGTGTTACTTTCGTTTATTACTGTAACACTCTGCAATCCTCTTGCCGGATAACCGGTTTTAGGATCAATAATGTGATGATAACGAATTCCATCCTGCTCAAAATATTGTTCATAATCTCCTGATGTTGCAACAGTCATATCATTCAGCTTTACGACAGCAACAATTCCTCTTTCATCGCGAGGATGTTGAATCCCAACTTTCCAATCACTGCCAATTACTTTTATTTCTCCGCCTGCATTTACAAGAGCTTTTTTTATTCCGGATTTTTTAAGAACATCTATTGCTTTATCAACAGCGTAACCCTTTGCAATTGCTCCAAAGTTTAGTCCAACATTTTTTCTTCTTATGATTGTCTGATTTTCTTTTAACTGAATATTCTTCCATCCACTTGAATTAAGTGCGGAATCAATTGCTGCTTTGGTTGGAAGATGAGGATTATTAGTATAAAATCCCCACGCTTTGGTTAAGTTATCCAGACTTACATCAAAGCAGCCTTCGGACAATCGTGTTACAGAATCGCAAAGAACAAGAAGATGATAAATTTCATTATCAACTATGATTAGTGTGTCGCTGTTGTTATTAATTTTCCAAACGGGACTTTCTTCATTATAAGTTGTGAACAAATCATCAATTCGTTTTACTTCTGAAAATGCCTGCGAGATTGCTTTATTAGCTTTCTGCTCGTCTTCATCACTCACCTGAATTTCTACAATTGTTCCGAGTAATATCTGTGTCCGTTTAAAAGTTTTTTGTTCGTTGCCGCTGTTGCGTGCAATGAAAAATCCAATAAGAAAAAGAACAATAAGACCAAAAGTCCAACCTACTTTTGATAAAAAATTATTTTTCATTGTTATTCATATTTATAATCAAAAACTTTCAATTCTTGGCAGTCTAAAAATTAATTTTTAATTCACACTGATCCGTCAGCTGACGGATGTCGAAGTGTGACAAAGAATCAATCGGTCATCCTTCGGCGGGCTCAGGATGACAGCTAGTAAAGAACAAAAAATAATTTGAATCATTGCTCTCATAAAATTTTGTTAATTATCTCTCCTGCTCCCATTGGGAGAAGGTTGGGATGAGTGCTATACAACTTTTATCAAAACTTTATTTGGTGCACAGGCAATAATATTTCCAACTTCGCTTGCTATTGAATGTTTACAAATTCCGTGTCTGCAAGTTGATGTATGAACTTGTGCAATTCCATTTTCAATTCTTATACCTGTTTTACCTTGTGGCCCATCAATCCAGATATTTTTATAATTCCTATCAAATGAAATTTTATCAACCAATCCTTTTTCATTTTCAATCACGATTTCTTTGCTATTCGGTTTGAGCAAAGCGGAAATAAAGTTTTCTTCTTTGTATTCTGCGGTAAAGAGATAATCGGCTTTGCGGTTTTTTATTTCACTTCGCAGTTGTGCAAAAGAAAAATTTAAATCGTTAACTGAGTAAATGGGATTTGCAGAGTCACTTACAATAATATCAGAATCAATTTGTTTGTTTAATCTTTTTATTCTGTAAACAACTCTTCCATTATTTGAATAAGAATTGTCCGAAGATTGCGAATGAAATCTCAAAACAACTTCACCAATTTTGCTGTCAGAGAAAATTATCGGGTTGCTGTTGCTTTTAATTTTCTGTTTAAATGATGAAACAAGATTTGCTATAACATTTTCATCAGCAGGAATAAATCCGTGTAAAACAAAATGAACGGATTTTGAATTGACAGTAAGTTTACCTGTTGTAAATCCAGCAGCAAGTGCAACTGAACTTAATCCCGCAATCTTTAAGAAATTTCTTCGTGATATCATTTTTTCTCCTTTTAATGTCAAAGGTCAGACGATAAATGTCAAATGAATTTTAAATATTTTTTCTTGCTGTCATCCTGAACGAAGTGATGGATCTTCTGCACTTCAGAGATTCTTCACCACGATTTCATCGGGGTTCAGAATGACATTGAACTCAAATCATTCCTGCAAAGCCCATAAATGCAAGAGCCAAAATTCCAGCAACAATTAATGTTATTGGTGCGCCGCGAAACGGTTTCGGAACATCTGCCAAATCAAGCTCTTCTCTGATTCCTGCCATTATAACCAAAGCTAAAGTAAAGCCAGCACCAGCGCCAACACCAAAAATAACGCTTTCAAGAAAATTATAATTACGCATTGAAGCTAACAATGCTAATCCAAGTATAGCGCAGTTAGTTGTAATCAATGGAAGAAAAATTCCAAGTGCACGATATAACGGCTGCGATACTTTTTTAATTACCATCTCAACAAACTGAACAAGCGAAGCAATAACAAGGATGAAAGACGGAATCTGTAAAAAATCAAGATTGTAGGGAATCAATATCAGTTTGTACAACAACCAACTTACAATTGCTGTAAGTGTCATAACAAATGTTGTTGCCATTCCCATCGAAATTGCAGATGAAAGTTTATTTGAAACTCCGATGAACGGGCAAATTCCAAGAAAGTATGAAAGAACAAAATTGTTTACCAAAGCTGCTGAAATGAAAATTATAAATAATTCCATATTTAAACTCCTGCTTCTTTCAAAACTTCATCTGTAATTTCTTCTCTACCGACTCGCTGATATTGAGCAATGAGAGATTCACGCTCAAGATTTTTCTTTTTCTCGATATACAAATTTGCAAATCCCATCATCAAGCCGAGTGTTAAAAATGCACCAGCCGGAAGAATCATAATCAGCCAGGGTTCAAATCCATCTGGCAAAATTTGAAAACCAAGAATTGTTCTTGAACCAATTAATTCTCTTATGCTCCCAAGGACAAAAAGTGAAATTAAAAATCCAGCTCCATTACCAAGTGCATCAAGCATTGATCTTACAGGATTATTTTTTGAAGCAAACGCTTCTGCTCTTCCGAGAATTATACAGTTAACTACAATCAATGGAATGAATGGACCAAGTGCTTTGCTTAGTTCCGGAAACTGAGCTTTCATTACTAGATCAACTATTGTAACGAATGTTGCAATGATAACTATGTATGAAGCAATGCGAACCTGATTTGGAATTAATTTTCTGATAAGTGAAATAAGTAAACTTGAAAAGAAAAGTACAAATGTTGTTGCAAGTGCCATTGCAATTCCGTTTATTGCAGAAACAGTAACTGCAAGAGTTGGACACATTCCAAGTATCTGTTTGAAAGTTGGATTTATTTCCCACAAACCTTTTCTAAATTCTTTCAGGAGCGGAACTTGTTTTTTCATTTCTGAGCCCCTTTTATTTCAATTGATTTCAACTTCGCTATTCCATCATTAACAATTGCAACAACCGACCGCGATGAAATTGTGGCTCCGGTAATTGCCTGAACTTCATTTGGATTTTCGGGTGGAATTCCTTTCACAAGTTTTATACTTGGAACAGGTGTTAATCCTTTGTATTGATCTTTGTAAGGAGGTTCAAGGATTTTTGTTCCAAGTCCCGGTGTTTCTGATTGTTCAAGAATTTCAATCGAAGTAATCTTGTTTAATTCTTCATTCAGCCCAACCATAATTTTTATCTTTCCCTGAAAACCATTTCCGGAATGAACAAGCGAGTAACCTAAGGATTTACCAGATTCGTCAAATACTTTGTAAACTTCTAAACCGTTTACATTTAATTGCTCATATCTTTTACCGTCATTATGAACAAGAAAGATTGCTCGTTCAGTTTCTGCTTTTTGATTTAATGCGATTTTCGGTGAAGCCCAATTATTCACAAGTGATAAAGAGCCGCCAGCAATAATTCCAATAATTGTCAGGGTAGCAATGATGTGTGAAACTTTCATTTCTTTACCCCGCTTGCTTCGCCAAAAATTTGTGGTCGTGTGTAACGATTAATAATCGGTACAAAAGCATTCATAAATAAAATCGAGTACATAACTCCTTCGGGCAAACCGCCAAAAATTCTGATAAGAATTAATACAAGAGAAATTCCCAAACCAAAAATCCACATACCTTTATTTGTAATTGGTGATGTTACCCAATCTGTTGCCATAAACATTGCACCAAAAAGAAAACTTCCGGCAAAGATTTGAAAAACAGGTGATGGATATTGTTGAGGATTTATAATCCAGAATGCTCCGCCAAAGACAAACATTCCGATTATCATTGAAAGGGGAATACGCCAGTTAACAATTCCTACTGCTATAAGAAAAATTCCGCCGAGTAAAACTGCAATTGCGGAGGTTTCACCCAGCGAACCACCGACATTCCCGATGGCAAGTGAAGTTGTTTCTGTCAAAAGTTTATCAAACTTAAATGCAGCTAAAGGAGTTGCACCCGAAACAGCATCAACTGCGTAATTTGGTTTTGTCCAGGTTGTAATCTGAACAGGAAATGCTGCCTGCAAAAATGCTCTTCCTACCAAAGCAGGATTGAATATGTTGTATCCGATTCCTCCGAAAATTTGTTTGCCCAAACCAATTGCAACAACAGAACCAATTGCAGTTGCTGATAAAGAAAAATTCGGTGGAAGTGTTAAAGACAAAAGTAATCCTGTTAATGCAGCACTTCCATCAAATAAAGTAACTTTCTTTTTTCTGATTGCCTGAATAGCAGCTTCAGTTCCGACTGCAAACAGAACAGCTACAAGCATTATAAAAATCTGCTGCCATCCGAAAAATATAAGAGCAGATGCAATGCACGGAACTAAAGCAAGATTTACAAACCACATCACCTTTGCCGTTGACCATTGTGAGTGCAAATGAGGCGATGTTGTTAAATCGAAATAAACTTTTTGTTTTGGTTCTGCTATTGTTTCGTTTGTCATAAAATTCTCTGTTGAAGAATTGCTAAATTGTTTAATTGCTGAATTGCTGTAAGAAATTCAACAGTTTGACAATTGAACAATTTATTTTACAGTTCTTTCCTTCTGCATTTGTAAAACTTTTTGTTTTCCTAATCTAATCCACTGAACTAATGGAATATTTGCCGGACAAGTGAACGCACAGGTTCCGCATTCCATACAAACAGTAATTCCGATTCCTTCGGCATCTTCATATCGTTTCAACTGAGTATATCTTGCAAGTCGTGTCGGCATTAAGTTTAATGGACAAGCATCAACACACTGTCCGCATCTTAAGCAAGGAGTCTCTTCGTTTTCAGCGACTTCTTTTTTTGTAAGTACCAGAATTCCTGAGGTAGCTTTCATTACAGGTGCATGCAAATCATATTGAGCAATGCCCATCATCGGTCCACCGACAACAATTTTTACGGAATCTTCAGTTACGCCGCCACAGTATTCAATTACATTCTGAATCGGAGTTCCAACCGGCACATATAAATTTTTCGGATTACGAATTCCTAAACCAGATACAGTAAGCGCCGCAACAGTAAGTGGTTCACCTTTAACAACGGCATCGTGAATTGCTATTGCTGTTCCAACATTCTGAATTACAGCACCAACATCCATTGGCAATTTTCCGGGAGGAACTTCTTTACCAGTAACTGCTTTAATCAACATCTTCTCGGCGCCTTGTGGATACTTTGTCTTAAGAGATATAACCTCAATACCATCTTCAAACTCAACTTTATGAGAAAGAATTTTAATTGCTTCGGGTTTGTTGTCTTCAATTCCGATTACTCCGCGATTAACTCCCAAAGCTTTCATAATTAATTTCAGTCCGGAGATCAAATCATCAGGACGCTCAATCATAAGTCTGTAATCGCGTGTAAGATAAGGTTCGCATTCACATCCATTGACTATAACCACATCAATAACTTTATCTTTTGGCGGAGAAAGTTTAACATAAGTTGGGAATGCTGCGCCGCCTTGTCCGACTATTCCTGCTTCAGCAACTCTTTGTCTGATTTCATCAGGAGTAATTGAATCAGGATCTAATGGCGCGAGAGTAAATTTTTTATCAACAGAATTTTCAGATGCTTTTATAACGAGTGAATCTTTTGGAAATCCAAGTGGAGTAACTTCTTTTCCGATACTTAATACTTTTCCATTAACCGAAGAATGAATCGGAGCTGAAATAAATCCATCTGCCTGCGCAACAAGCTGACCAAGAATTACCTCATCACCTTTTTTAACAAGTGGTTTTGCTTCTTTTCCGAGATGCTGGGAAAGTGGAAGGATAATTTCATCCGGAGCCGGTAAAAATTCAAACGCAAGATGTTCTGTTAATTCTTTATATTCTTTAGGATGAACACCGCCGCGAAAAGTTTTTGAAGACATAAATCCTTTGCATTGTTTCCGAATAACAAAAATGAACAAGTGAATTTTGTTCGCTCTGATTTTTCAGAATCTATGCCACAGGAATTTATTTTTAAGTATTGTTTAATTCAAAATAAATCAGATAAAGTTTGTTATTTGCGAAATGAATTTTTCAAAAGATGGAAAAAAGATTATTGATTTTAGGAATTACAAGCAAAATGAACAGAAATTGGTCCTGTTTTTTTAGTTTGCAGTTCATAAATTTTTTTAATTGAATGAATCCGTGGAAAAGTATTAAAGGTTTACCGAATGATATGTGGGTTTTGTTTTTCACCTCACTTATCAATCGCTCGGGTACAATGGTTTTGCCGTTTCTTACTTTGTATCTTACAAAGAAAATCGGAACAACTCCTGCTGAAGCCGGTTTAGCTTTGCTCGTTTATGGAATTGCCGCATTTCTTGCTGCTCCATTAACAGGTAAGATAGCTGATAAAGTTGGTTCACTTAAAGTAATGAAGTTTTCATTGTTTGGCTCAGGAATAATTTTTATTGTTTATTCATTTATAACAAATTACTATCTGATATTGATTGCTTCATTTTTTCTTGCAGCTGTTAATGAAGCATTTCGTCCGGCAAATCTTTCAATGATTTCTGAACTCGTTGAACCTTCTCAAAGAAGAGTTGCGTTTGCTCTTAATCGCCTTGCAATAAATGCCGGAATGAGTATTGGTCCGGTAATCGGTGGTTTTCTATCACTAATTGATTTTCATTTTCTGTTCTATGCTAATGCACTTTCCGCAATTGCTGCAGGAGTTTATCTGAGCAGTGTAAGATGGACTTCTTTGCATTCACCAAAACAGATTAGTTCAATTGAAAAAGAAAAAATTAAAATCAATGTTTTTTCAGATACATCATTTCTGTTTTTTCTTGTTGCAGTAATTCCTGTTAATCTCGTTTTCTTTCAGCATATTGGAGCTTTACCATTATACATTGTTGATGAACTTGGCTTTACAACGGCGGCTTTCGGTTTACTCAGTGCGATAAATACTGTAATGATAATTTTTCTTGAAGTACCAATAAATGATTACCTGAGTAACATTTCTTATAAAAGATCAATGATTGCAGGCGCTTTGCTGGCAGCAATTGGATTTGGTTTGTTTGCATTTGCTCATTCCATTATTCCACTTGTTATTGCCATTGCAATTTTCACATTCGGCGAAATGATTTTCTTTCCTGTAACTGCTGCATATACTTCTGAAGTCGCTCCAGAGAAAAGAAAAGGTGAGTACATGGGATATTATCAAATGACCTTCAGTTTTGCTTTTTCAGCCGGTCCGTGGCTTGGCACTGTTGTGTTTCAAAATTATGGTTCAACAGTTTTGTGGCTTGGTGCATTTGCTTTCGGATTAATCTCTGCGTTACTTCTGAGGTTTCTTAAGAAGAGCACTTAAAAACTGTTTCATCTTTCTATTGTAAACCGTTCACTTTGTCCGAACTGTGTTTCGTTTTCAACATTGATTACTTTAATTGAATAATTTAATGAGGCAGAAAGATTATCGGGGATCTTCCAGAGATAAATATTTTTGTTATCTGTTTCATTCTCAATTATTCTTTGCAGCGAAAGTTTTCTGTAAAGTTCAATTCTAACCCGCTTTACATTTACCGGAGATTCCCAAACTATAGATTCTTCGGTACCGCATTTCCATCTATTGGTTGAAACAGGAGAAATGATTTTTATTGGTGCAACTGAATTTTGTTCCACCACTACTTCAGGAATTTTTGTTTCAGTTATTCCATCAATATCACAACCAATAAATAAAATTGACAGAACTGAGATGAGAAATAAAATTTTAATAAACATTTTCAGTTAAAAATTTTCTATTGTAAAACTAATAATCCGTGTTGATGATGAAAAGGGGACAGACGACACCCAAAATATTTTGCAATCAGCAACATCTGATAAATATCATACCTTCTTTGAGAAAATAAACTTCTTATGATTAAGAATAATAATGTTGATTGTTTATCTACTCCCACACTAATTGCGTTAAAATAATTTTTTAGTGCGAAATAAAATGGCATTTAATATGTCTTTGAATTATTGCTTGAAATCACTTTGATAAAAGTAAATAATTAATATCCATCCACTTTACACATAGGGGAAAAACTTATGGCTAAAATAGCTATCATTGATGATGATCCCGATATCCTCGATGCAAGCACTTTAATTCTGCAATCAAAAGGATATGATGTAATCACCGCCACAAATCCGGATGATGGTTACAAAATAATTAAAGAACAGAATCCTGATCTGATCATTCTTGATGTTATGATGAATGAACCAGATGATGGATTTTTCCTTGCACAAAAACTCCGAAGAGAAAAAATCGAAACTCCAATCATAATGTATACTTCAGTTTCAAAAACACTTGGATTGGAATTTGCTGCCGGTGAAATGATTCCTGTTGATGAGTTTGTCGAAAAACCAATCTCTCCGGAAACACTAATTGATAAAGTAGAAAAACTTTTAGCAATTCATTCGAAGGAGTAGAGTAAAATGTTAGTTGTAGAAAAAAATGCTCTCTCCGAAGAGATAGAGAGCTATGTTGAAAAATACGGAAACGACCGTTCTGCCTTGCTTATGATTCTTCATGAAATTCAGAAAAAGCACAGACATATTTCTGAATTTGCTCAGCAGGAAGTTGCAAGGTTATTAAACATTCATCCGGTTGAAGTTTACAGTGTTATTTCTTTCTTTGCTTTTCTCAATTCAAATCCCAAGGGAAGAAATCTTGTTAGAATATGTCAGACAATTTCCTGCGATATGAAAGGCAAGAAACAAGTTGTACAGGCGATTGAAAGAGAACTCGGAATTAAAATCGGTGAAACAACTAAAGACAATAAGTTCACTGTTGAATATGCAAATTGTCTCGGCTTATGCGATATGGGACCTGCAATGGCAATTAATGATCAGGTTTATGTTAATCTTACACCAGAAAAAGCAGTTGAACTGCTGTCAAAGGTAAAGTGAGGTGAATATGCAGAATCATTTAGAAGTAAAACTTGGCAAGAAAACAGACCGGAAAGGTCCTGTTATCTTTTCAGAATATAAAAGAGGTGAAGCCATAAAGAAAGCTTTATCAATGTCCCGTGAAGACATACTTTTTGAATTAAAAGATTCAAAACTTAAAGGAAGAGGCGGAGCGGGATTCCCAACATCAACAAAATGGATGTTAACTGCTGCAGCAAAAGCTGAGAAGAAATTTATTATCTGTAACGCTGATGAAGGCGAACCTGGTACATTCAAAGACAGAGTATTATTGATGGAATATCCAGAACTCGTATTTGATGGAATGGTTGTAGGCGGTTACACGATCGGAGCTCAATTAGGAATAGTTTATCTGCGCGGCGAATATGAATACCTGCTTAAGCCGCTTGAAGATTATCTTGAAGAAATGAGAAAAGATAATCTTCTTGGAAAAAATATTTTAGGAAAAGAAGGTTTTGATTTTGATATCGAAATAGTTCTTGGTTCTGGTGCTTACGTATGTGGTGAAGAAACAGCTTTGATTGAATCACTCGAAGGACATCGCGGTGAACCAAGAAACCGTCCTCCATATCCAATCAATACTGGATTTCTTGGCAGACCAACTTCTGTAAACAATGTAGAAACTTTAGCAGCAGTTTCTCACATTGTTATAAAAGGCGGAAAGTGGTTCGCAAAATTCGGAACAGAAAAATCTTCAGGTTCAAAATTATTCTCTGTGTCCGGCGATTGTGAAAAACCAGGTGTTTATGAATTACCCTGGGGAACAAAAGTATCAGAGCTTCTTGAAATTGTTGGCGCTAAAAATGCAAAAGCAGTTCAGATTGGTGGTGCTTCTGGTCATTGCATTCCGAAATCTCAATTCGATAGAGCGCTTGCTTATGAAGATGTACCAACAGGCGGCTCTGTAATGATTTTTAATGAGAACAGAGATATGCTGCATGTGCTTAAAAACTTTATGGAATTTTTTGTTGATGAATCCTGTGGTCAATGTACACCTTGCAGAATTGGAAATGTGAAATTACTTGAAGGCGTTGAGATGATTGAAAAAGGTCAATATACATTTGCTCACATAAATAAACTGAAAGAACTTGGAAGAACAATGCAGCTTGCTTCCAAATGCGGATTAGGGCAATCAAGTCCGAATCCTTTCATTTCGATTTTAGAAAACTTTAAAGATGAAATATTTAACCGCGGTAACGGAGGAAGAAATGGAAGATAAAAAATCATTACGGGCACCTGTAAGTCAGAAACCGCATGTAGTACCGAAACCAGAACATCCGGAATATTTGGGTGGAAGTATAACAGTTGAAATTAACGAGAAAAAACTTACTGTTCCTTTTGGAACAACAATTCTTGAAGCTTGCAAACAGGCACAAATACATATTCCAACTTTATGTCATCACGAAGACTTGTGTGTTGCAGGAGTTTGCCGGGTTTGTGTAGTTGAAGTTGAAGGAATGAGAACACTGCAGGCATCTTGTGCATTCCCGATAACAGCACCAATTAAAATTAAAACTACAACCAATGCAGTTCGCAAAGCAAGAAAACATATTATTGATTTATTAATCAGCGAACATTATGGTGAATGTTATTCCTGTTTCAGAAATAACAACTGTGAATTACAAGCATTAGCTAAAGAGTATGGAGTTGATCATTATAATTTTGGTCATGTTACTCAGCCACGATACGAAGTTGATAATTCATCTTACTCAGTTGTAAGAGATATGGATAAATGTGTTCTTTGTAAAAGATGTGTAAGAACCTGTATTGATCTTCAGGAAGTTGGAGTACTTGAAGCAATTGACAGAGGTCATAATACTCACATAGGAACATTCTTCGATAAGCCGCTGGCAGAAGTTATTTGTATAAATTGTGGACAATGTATAAATCGTTGTCCAACAGGCGCATTGCGTGCAAATGATCCAAGAGATGAAATCTGGGCTGCTATTGATGATCCTACAAAACATGTTGTAATTCAGACTGCTCCATCACCAAGAGCAGCTATTGGTGAAGAATTTGGTCAAGGTGCAGGAAAATCATTTACTGGTGAATTAAATACTGCTCTGAGAAGAATTGGATTTGATAAAGTCTTTGACACAAACTTTACTGCCGATCTTACCATAATTGAAGAAGGAACAGAACTAATTCTTCGATTGTACAAAGCGCTTGTTAAAAAAGAAAAAGTTGCTTTACCACAGTTTACTTCCTGCTCTCCTGGTTGGGTGAAATATCTTGAACATTTTTATCCTGAATACATTGATAATTTAAGCTCAGCAAAATCACCACAACAAATGTTTGGTGCATTGATAAAAACTTTCTATGCACAAAAATCCGGCATTGATCCTGCAAACATTGTTTCAGTTGCTTTAATGCCTTGCTCAGCTAAAAAGTTTGAATGTAACAGACCTGAGATGAATTCAAGCGGCTACAAAGATGTTGATTACGGCTTAACAACACGCGAACTTGCTCAGATGATTAAAGAAGCCGGAATCTTTTTACCAGAAATGCCTCAATCGCATTTTGATGATCCATTTGGTGAAGCATCCGGTGCAGGATTAATTTTCGGTGCAACCGGCGGAGTAATGGAAGCAGCTTTGCGTTCAGTTATTGAGTTTGTTACAGGTAAACGAGTTGAAGATGTTTATGCAAATGCTGATATAACTCCTGTTCGTGGATTTGAAGGAATTCGTTACGCTGAAATTCCGATTACTGAAGTCGGTCCGGTTCCGAAACTTCTTCAGCATTTAGTTCCTGATTGGAATTGGCTGAAAGGTGCAACTTTAAAAATTGCAGTTTGCCATGGAACAGCTAATGCAAAGAAGGTTATGGAAGATATTAAAGCAGGCGGTAAATTCAGCGAATGTCACTTCATTGAGTTTATGGCTTGTCCCGGTGGATGTTTGGGCGGTGGCGGTCAACCAATTCCAACGAATGAAGAAATAAGAAAGAAAAGAGCTGAAGCAATTTACAATGAAGATAAATCTTTGCCCGTAAGAAAATCTCACGAGAACAGACATGTTGCAGAACTTTATGATATGTTCCTGACGGATGGACCGTGTGGACATATTTCACACAAACTGCTTCATACTCATTACATTAAAAGGGGTAAATACATCGCTTAGATGAGAATAGTTGTTCAGATAAATGTCAGCCGGAGTTAATCAATGGCTGGCATTTATCTTTTAAATTTTCTTTGTTCTATATTTCTGATAATCAGAAAAATTTATGATTAAACTTATTCCGGACTGGGCTGTACACGATGAAGAATTCTGGCTTGCAATAAGACGCCGGAATTTGTGGTTTATTAAACTAAGATATGCAACTGTAGCAATTCTGGTACTTTTTTTACTAACATACAGATTTTTTCTTTCCATCCATCTGAGCGAAACTCAAACCAATGTTTTAATTTTTATTGCTTTCTTTATTCTCTTCTATAATGTTCTGCTTCATTTTATAAGAAGATTTTTAAAACACGATTCCAATGCATTTAATCCTCTTCATCTTTCAATCATACAAATGATACTTGATCTAACCATGCTTCTGCTTATGATTTATTATTCAGGTGGAGTTGAGTCACCTCTTATTTTCTTTTTAATATTTCATATGATTGTTGGAAGCTTAATTCTTCCGGGATTAATTATTTATTCTTTTGCACTTGCAGTCTTAATGGTTTTCTGGGGAATTACTGTCGGAGAATATTACGGATTTTTTGAACATCACCATATTGAAGGATTTCTTCCATTTCATTTACATCAGGATTTCAACTATGTTCTTTCAGTGAATATTGTTTTTGCAATGGTTATTGTGATTACAGTTGTTCTGGCGAATAATATTGCGCGACAACTTTATCAGAAAGAACAACAACTTTATTCATACATTGAAAAATTAAACCAGGCAGAGAAAGAAAAAACAAAATACATTTTAAGTGTTGTGCACGAAATAAAAACACCGTTAAATGCAATGCATGCATATCTTGATCTGGTATTGCAAAAATTCCTTGGACCTTTAGATGAAGTTGTTGAAGAAAAACTTAGAAGAGCAAAGAAACGATCTGATGAAGCATTGGAAATGATAAATACTGTGTTGAAAGTATCTCAGATGAAACTCATGGATCAGATAAACGAAGAAGAATTTGAAATTATAGAACTTATCAAAAGTACAATCAAAAGACATTCACAATTTGCTCAAACAAAATCTGTTGAAGTAAAATTGATTGATGAGAGAAAAGAACAATGTAAAATAAAAGGTGATCAGTTTCTTATACTTATTGCTTTTTCAAATCTTCTTGGAAATGCAATAAAATACAATTTTGAAAACGGCAAAGTAGAAATAAAACTTTATAACAAAGATAAAATGTGCTTCGTTGAATTTTGCGATAATGGTCCGGGCATTCCTAAAGAAGATCAGGAAAAAGTATTTCAGGATTTTTTCCGTGCAAGCAATATCAGAAAAATGGTGACTGAAGGCGCCGGACTGGGTTTATCTTTTGTTAAAGAAATAATTGAAAAACATAAAGGTTCAATTACATTGCAAAGTCCTTCGCGCCTTCAGCAACCAGGAAAACCGGGTGCCTGCTTTATTGTTTCTTTACCTTGCGTGTAGTTTTTTTTGCTTCAGCTAATTTCTTTTCTACTTTATCGCCATCGAAAATACTAATATCAATTAACTTTGATGCAACACCTTTAACCAGAGAAACTTTTCTTGCAAGTTCCTGCATCTTTTTTCTGTCGCCGTAGAGTTCAAGAATAAGCAAACCCTCGTCACTGCAGTTTTCCATTACACCGTCGTGAATGCCTAATCTTGTTTTAATCATACAGCCCCAGCCAGTAAGAACTTTCTGAACCTGAACAGCAGCTTGTTTTCTATTGCCAATCAGAATAAGAAGGATGGTTTTCATAATTATTCCCCTTGAAAAAGTTTTAAAATGTCTGTCGAAAAATACTAAAAGAAAAATTCATCTTGTTTGATATTTGTTAATTGAAAATTTCAAAGATGATTCGGTTTATAGTTCGTCAATTTGGTCGCATTTCATCTTTTTTGTCGAAGCAAAATTTATTTTAGTAATTAAATAATCAATTATTTTAGGTTTGCTTTATGGCATTTACTTTGGCTAATAAAATCAGGAGGATTTAAAGATGAAGACATTAACAATATTTCTTTTAGCCGCTGGTTTGTCGGTTGCACAAACCTTTCCCGATTCACTGAAGAATAAAGAAATGAATCGTGAGCAGAAACAAATTCAAGTTCAGCAAAAAGAAACGAACAGAATTCAGGAAAGAATTGGCTCTAAAGAAAATCCCGAAGATGGAAAGAATATAAACAGACCAAAAATGGATGTGTTTATTGATAAAGATGGAGACGGGATTTGTGATAATCGCCAAAGTGGAATGAGTTTTAATAAAATGAGAAATAGAAAAAGCAGTGGGGGACAAAAAGGTCCCGGAGGTCCACACGGTTCCGGAAATGATTCTCAGCAGCAAAATGGTTATCACGGCGGAAGATGATTTATGATTAAGCAGAAATCCTTTATGCTACTGCTTTTTATTTGTTCTTTTATTTTTACTCAGAATTTATTCCCTCAATTTAATATCTATTCTGACTACCAGCTTATTTACGATGATAATATTTTTAACAATTACCTGAATACTGATGATTACATAAATAGTTTATCACTTGGAAGTGCTTATAATTTTGAAAGCGAGTTTAACAACTTTCAAATCTATTATGAAGGAGTCTTTGGAGATTTTACAAAGAACAAAATCAAATCTTTTAATTCTCATAAAGTTGGAATTGTAAATACTCATTTATTCGGAGATGACTATAATCCTCTAAATGTGGGTATTAATTATACTCTCAGGAATAACAGAGATGATTTTACAATTTATGATTTCAGACAACTTTCTGCCTATGCTAATTTCCGCCATACGATTGAAGAAACAAATTTTTTAATCAGCGGTTACATTTTTTACAGAAATGAATATCCTAACTTTAATGTTTTTTCTAATTATGAACACAAAGCTTTTATTAAATGGATTTCAAATTTTGAAAGTTTAACTTCTGTAATGGTTTCAACCGAGTTTAACTATAAAAAATATTTTGAGCAATATAACTTCAATGGTTATGCAAATGATGGATCGTTCTTACGGTTACATTTGAACATAGGTCAATCGCTTGGAGAAAATACCGGTGCAAATCTTTTTGCTTCGTATAGAAAAAATCTGAGTGAAAAGAGTCGTTATGTAATAAGCGATTCATTAATATTTTATGAAGAAGAAATCTTTAATGATTTGTATGCTTTTAACAGTTTTGAAGTCGGAATTGGCTTTGCTCAAATTATTGATGAGAACATAAAATTAAGTTCTGAGCTGAAATATTCTCCTAAATATTTTACAAGTCTTTATTCAGCCGATGAATTTGGTAATGAGCTTGATGCTCTGCGGGAAGATAAACAAATAAGTTTAGGTATCGGTATTGAATATCAATTAACAACAATTCTTGAGGGATTAGATATATCTGCAACTTTTAATTTTATTAAAAACAACTCGAATGATTTTTACTACGATTATTCAAATCAGATTTATTCAGTATCAATAGGTTATGGGTTTTAATCGTTAAATTTTTTTTATTCCGTATTTCTGCATTTTATATCTTAGGTTTCTCTCTGTTATTCCTAACATTCTTCCTGCAAGAGATTGATTCCCATTAGCTTTGCTTAGTGCATCGTAAATTAATTTTTTCTCAAGTGCTTCAACTTGTTCAGTTAGACTTTTAGTTTCATCAAGAATCGGATCTCCTTCGGTTTTAAATCCTTTTACTGATTGAGGAAGATCATTTACTGTTATAATATTTTGTCTGGAGAGTACAACTGCACGTTCAATTATATTCTCGAGCTCGCGAACATTGCCGGGATAATTGTATTTCATAAGTATATCAAAAGCTTCTTTAGATATTTCAAGTTTCGGTTTATCATTTTCATCAGAATATTTTTTAATGAAATGATCAATCAATGCAGCAATATCTTCTTTTCTTTCCCGCAGAGGAGGAATATGAATAGAGATAACATTAAGTCTGTAAAACAAATCTTCTCTGAAAGTTCCGTCTTTAATTTTCTGTTCTAAGTTCTGATGAGTTGCTGCTATTACTCTTACATCAATATCAATACTTTCATTTGAGCCAAGTCGTTCAATTTGATGTTCCTGTAAAACCCGCAAAAGTTTAACCTGCAGATTTAATGGTATATCACCAATTTCATCCAGAAAAATTGTTCCTTTATTTGCAAGTTCAAATCTTCCTGTTCTGGGTTTATCAGCTCCCGTGAAAGCACCTTTTTCGTGTCCGAATAATTCGCTTTCCAACAAAGTTTCAGGTAGCGCCGGAATATTAACCGCAATAAATGGTTTATCTTTTCTTTGACTAATATAATGAATAGATTTTGCTAAGACTTCTTTTCCTGTACCGCTTTCACCGGTAATTAAAACTGTTGCTTTACTTTCAGCTGCACGCGATGCAACACTTAACACTTCCTGCATTTTTGGTGAAGATGAAATGAAAGAATCAATTTTAAACTTTTCCTGAAGCTGTTGTTTGAGAAGATTTACCTCGGATTTTAGATTTTTATTCTCAATAATTTTTTCTAAAAGTAAATCAAGTTCATCAAGATCCACAGGCTTTGTCAGATAATCGTAAGCACCGAGCCGCATAGCTTTTACAGCATTCTCAATAGTTCCATAAGCAGTCATAAGAACAAAATTTATTTCGGGATTAATCTTCTTTACTTCTTCAAGAACTTCCAATCCTGTTTTATCGGGCATTTTAAAGTCAGATAGAATAATATCAATCTGTTCTTCTTTCGCAACAGAAATTCCTTCATTCCCCGATGAAGAGGTGAAAGTTCGATATCCTTTTTTATCAAGATATCCTTTCAGCACTTCGCGCTGAGTTTGTTCATCATCAATAATAAGAATTGAGTAATTGATTTTCATATTGGTAAATGTATCTTAAATGTTGTTCCCTGATTTTGTTTACTGCTGACGGTGATTGTACCGTTATGCTGATGAATTATCTTCTGAGCTATGCTTAATCCAAGGCCATTTCCGTCTTTCTTGGTGGTGAAGTACAAATCGAAAATTTTCTTTTGCTGGTCAGATGGAATGCCGATTCCATTATCTGAAATTTCAATTATTAAATTGTTATACGACTTGTAATATTTAAGTTCTACAACACCGTTTTCACCAACGGCATCGAAAGCGTTTTGAATAATGTTCATAAGCGATTGCTTTATTAAATCAGAATCAAATCGAACACTTAAATTATCTTCGCCCTGTTTGATGAACTTTATATTCTTTTGTTTCGCCTGAGGAAGAAATAGCTGATAAATTTCTTCAAAAAAACTTTTAGTGTTAACATAGTCTATCTTTAAATCAAGCGGCTTTGCATAATTGAGAAATTGTGTTATGATTTTGTTTATCCGGTTTACTTCGCTTCTTAAAAGCTCTGTTATTTTGATATACTCTTCCTGATTGTCTGTTGGTTTGAATTCTTTATTCAATCTTTGCGCAATCATTCCGATAGCGTTAATAGGATTTCTGATTTCGTGTGCAACTCCTGAAGCCAATTGTCCCATTGCAGAAAGTTTTTCATTTCGTTTTGATTCTTCTTCGAGTGCTTTTGTCTCGGTGATGTCTTTCATAACAGCAATATATTCCTTCCGATCGGAATCTTCTGTTAATTCTGAAATGCTGCAAAGAATAATTTTATTAATTGAACCAACTGTCAATTCAGCTTCAAAATATTTTTGTTCTTTTTGTTGGATTTTATTAAGGAACAACTCTTCAACAGCTTTATTAATATCAGAGAGCTTTTTATCCGGAAGTTTATCAAACTTAATTTCAAATAATCTTTCAGCAGACGAGTTGATAAATGAAATTTTTCCTGAAATATCAAAAACAATTACTGCCTCACTCATGTTAGTTAAAACAGAAGAGGCAAAAGTTTTAAATCGCTTATACTCGTCAGAAATACTCTTGAGATTTTGGTTAGTGAAAATTATACTCAAAACGATAATTGAAATAGCTGCGAGGATTAATGAAATGATTATCAAACGTCTTATCATTCTTGCTTCAACATTTCTGACATCTTCAAGTGATAAGCCAACACGATAAATTCCCACCAGTTCGTCCTCAAGCATAAATCTTTTGATTACCTCATAAACTTCATGGTCTGATAATTTAATTATTCTGCTTAAAACAGAATCAGAAGTAAGAGCATTTTTCAGAAATGGAGATTCAGAAATTGATTCAACGGAATCTATTTTTTCGCTTGCAGCAAGAATTCCCAGACTATCCTGAAGAATTATGTACTCAATTCCGTGATGGTTTGAAATTCCCTGTAAGATAATGCCAATGCCAATTTTTTTTCTGAAGTCCAGGAAATCTTTTGCATCCATATTCACAACTATTGCACCTTTGTTATTGGCTCTTGCAACAGCAACTGCAAATCTTTCTCCATCACTGAACTCTGCTTTCTTTAAACCTATGACCAGTTCATCAGTTTCTCCATTAAGAATCGGAGCTAGCTCATCATATCTGTTAATATTTTCTTCTCCGTGAATATGATCCGGTTCGGGAATTCTGTTTGATAAAATTCGATTCCCTCTTTTATCAAATACATTCACTCTATAAAGAGAATTCCTCTTCGCAATTTTTATTAGTTCATCTCTATTAAGGGCATTCAGACTATCGAGTTTTCTTATTAATCTTGCGTTGTTAAGTAATCGTTCGGTTATCAAATCTTCAATTTCAAAACTGGAGTTAAGTGTATTTGCACTGCTTATTACAATGGATTGCAAAAGAGAAGATGAATGTTCATAAAGCAGCTGATAAATTTCTTTTTTACTTTGATTCAGCTCGATATACGACGACACAATCATAACCAGCGCAATGATTGCAGATATGGATATTATAGCTTTGGGCGGTAACTTGATTTGAAATTTCATATACAAACTTAAACGATATTGCGAAGCTAATAAAGATATTTTGATAATTCATTGAGCTCTTATAAATCTCTTCGACAAACAAGTCGTTTGATTTCGTCAACATTGTCGAGAACTAATTTTAAGTATTTATTTATTGACAATAAACTCATCTTTATTTCGGCATAACCTTTGGCAATTACTCTTCGAAACAATAATTCAATAAATAAAAGGAGTAATGTCATGAAAACAAAAAATCTTTTAAGCACTATTGCAATAGCAGTGCTTGCGGTTGTACTCTCAACATCAAATCTTTTTTCACAGGATGATCCTGCAAAGAATCAAAATCAGATAAAAGTCAAATCAACTGTGAAAAATGAAATAAAAACCCAAACTCAGTCTCAATTCAAAGAGCACGGAAACAAATTTGTTGATGCTAACGGTGATGGATACAACGACAACGCACCGGATGCGGATGGCGATGGAATTCCAAACGGAAGAGATGAAGATTATTCCGGTTCAAAATTCCGTAAAGGAAATAACAACACAAAAGGATTCGTTGATCTTAACGGAGATGGAATAAATGACAGAGCAATTGATTCCGATGGTGATGGAATACCAAACGGTAAAGATGCTGATTATGTAAGACCGCAGGATGGTTCAGGACAGAAGTTTATGAATGGCAAAAATTATCAGAACAAATTTGGCGGAAACAAATTTGGTCCCGGAGATGGCACCGGAAATAACGGCGTTGGTCCGAAAGATGGCAGTGGTTATGGCTCAGGTAGTGGAACAGGTACAGGAAACTGTGATGGAACCGGACCAAAAGGATATACAAGAGGCGGTAGAAAATAAAATTCAGAATAAGCGGGACAGTCGGGTTGGCTGTCCCGTTCTAATTAAATAAATAATGAATAAAGGAGAATTAAAAATGAAGACTCTCAAATCTTTTTCGGCAATTTTACTTTCTGTTTCTTTCTTGTTTTTCTTTGGTTGTAATACTGAAAGCAGTATCACTTCACCTGAAACTTCAGCAACAATATCCAAAGCCAGCTTTACCGAATCACTCCAATCTGAGTTAGTTGTTTATGATTTATCTCAGGAGGAAATTGACGGGTTGATTCATATGAGACTCGAAGAAAAATTAGCTCGCGATGTTTATACTACTTTGGGAAATACCTGGAATTATAAAATCTTCTTGAATATTAAAACAGCAGAGCAGAATCACATGCAGGCGGTAAAAAGACTGCTTGTCAAATATGGAATTGAAGATCCAATAACTGATGATGAAGTGGGAGTTTTTTCCGATCCACAGTTTCAGGCACTTTATGACCAGTTTGTTCTGCAAGGCAATGTAAGTGCTTATGAAGCATTTATGGTGGGCAAGACAATTGAAGAACTTGATATTGCTGATTTACAAAATCAGCTTACGAATGTAGTTGATAATCCGGATATAATTCGCGTATATCAAAATTTAATGACTGCATCCGAAAGTCATCTTGCAGCTTTCAATAAATGTTTATCAGGTACACCTCAAATAAGAATAGTTAATTAATTTTTTTTAAGCTCATAAATTTGTTCAGGAAAGTCGACTACTTTAGTCGGCTTTCTGTTTTTGCTTTCAATTGATATAAAAATTTTTTTTACTTAAGTTATCACTAGTAATGGGAATTATCATGCACATTTTTACCATTGATTTTACAGGCACTTTTCTTCCATTCAATATTTCATTTCCAAAATTCAATAGCTTATTAATATTAAACAGAGGTGTGTTATGAGAATAATATTTATTCTTTCAATCGTACTGATTTTTTCTGTGATAGATGTTTATTCACAGAAAGCAGGTAATGAATTACTCGGCGCATTTAAGTATGATGACTTTAAAACACCGGAGTATTGTGGTACTTCATGCCATAATGATTTTTATCAACAATGGAAACAGGCAATGATGTCACAGGCGTTTACTCATCATTGGGATGAGATTGAATATTTTGAACTTGCAGTGCCGCATGCCGAAAAAGATCCTGTTGTTGCAGAAGTTAAAGCAGGCTGCAATGGTTGTCATTCTCCTTTAGCTTTCGCTGCCGGAGACATTCCACCCAAAAAACCTGAATTTAAAACGCGAGCCAATGAAGGCGTTTCTTGCGAAGTGTGTCACTCAATTGCCGGATTTAAAGGCGATGTGCCATATAATTTCAATTACATATTGAATCCCGGTACAACAAAATACGGTTCAAGAGGAACAGGCGAATCACCTGAACATAAAATTCAGAAAAATGATTTTCTCTCAACTGCTGAATTTTGTGGTACCTGTCATAATGAAAAAAGTCCTTATGATGTTTGGGTTAAGTCAACTCATCTTGAATGGAAAGAAGGACCTTACTCCAAACAAGGAGTAACCTGCCAAACCTGTCATATGCCCCCGGCTGAAGGTTATACTGCGGCAATGGGAAATAAATATATTGATGCAAGGCAGCATCTTTTCCATGGTGCACATGATCCCGGAAAAATTCAGGGAACAATTGAGTTGAGGATTCATCCCGATTTAAATGAAGCTGAGCCCGGTGAAGCAGTTAAGTTTACGGTAGCTTTATTCAATGCAAAAACAGGACACAAATTTCCTTCAGGATCAGTTGAGGATAGAATGGTTTGGATGCATGTAGAAGCAGTTGATGCTGCAGGTAAAGTATATCATCTTAAAGTTGATAAGAAAGGTTTTGCTGGTGAGGAATTCACAATTGCTTCGGAAGAACTCGCATATCAGGATATGGGCATAGCTAAGAATGATCCTAACTTTAAAGGTGTCCGAAGAGATGGCGATGTTCCCGTTGGCGATAGAATTTTCAGAATGGCTTATTTCGATCCTCAGGGAAGAATGACTATTCAGCAGTGGAATACCAAATCATTAGGAACTGATTATAGAATCGGTCCTCGCGAAACAAAACTTGAAACTTGTACATTTACTTTACCCAATAATGTAGCCCCGGGCAAAATGAAAGTAACAGCAACTTTGTATTACCAAAGACTTGTTCCAACTGTTGCAAGATTTTTAAAAGTTCCTGAGGATGAAATCGAAATTATTAAAGTAAATGAACATACAACTTATTTAACAGTATTGCCTTAAAAACTGTTGCACCGAAACTGCCTGATATAGGCAAGATTTAGCAGACTCATAAAATTCAAGAGGAGTAAAATGAAAAAAACATTATCACTTTCAGTCTTAAGTTTAATCATAATTGTTTTTTTGGCAAGCGAAGTTCTTGCAATTCCAGCCTTTGCCAGAAAGTATAATATGACTTGTAAAACCTGCCATTCGCCATTTCCGGCTTTGAAACCTTATGGAGAAGAATTTGCAGGAAATGGATTTGTTCTTAAGGATCAGGATGCACCAAGGTATTTTGTTGATACAGGTGATCCCGAACTATCTCTTATTCGTGATGTTCCTTTAGCATTCAGATTAGAGGGTTATGTAACTTACAATCAAAGCAATCTTGAAAAATCTGATTTCAATGCACCGCTGCTCTTTAAAATTCTGTCAGGTGGTGCAATTACAAAAGATGTTGCATACTATGTTTACTACATTCTTGAAAACGGTGAGCCGGGTAAAATTGAAGATGCATGGTTAATGTTCAATAATCTTTTCGGAAGTGAGCTTGATTTTACCATTGGGCAATTTCAGGTTTCAGATCCGGTATTTAAAAGAGAACTTAGATTAACCAGAGATGACTATTATATCTATAAAGTTAAACCAGGTCTTTCAAATGTTGATCTGACTTACGATAGAGGAATTTTGCTTGCCTATGGTTTTGAATCAGGAACTGACCTAACTCTTGAAGTTGTAAATGGTAATGGAATTGGTGAAGGTGTTTCGAACATATTTGATGACGATAAATACAAAAATTTCTTTGGAAGAATTTCGCAGGATGCTGGTGAGCACCTGAGAATAGGTGCGCTTGGTTATTATGGAAAAGAAGAAAAAACAGTTGAAGATATAGCCAGAACAAATCAACTATGGATGGTTGGTGGAGATGCAACTGTATCATTCGAACCATTAGAATTAAATTTACAATATGTCGAACGAAATGATGACAACGCTCTGTTTGCAGAAAATAAAACGGATGCAAAAACACGCGGTGCTTTTGCAGAACTTATTTACAGACCCGAAGGCGATGCAAGTAAATGGTACAGTGTTGCAATTTTTAACTGGATTGAATCGGATTTTAAAGAATTAAACTTAAAGCAACTTGGTGTTCATTTTGGATATGTACTGAGAAGAAATATCAGACTTGTAACGGAGTACTCACATAACTTTACTGATAAATATGGAAAAATAAATTTTGGATTTGTTTCGGCATTTTAATTTTTATTTATAAAAATTATTCATAAAGCAGACTCATACCCAGAGTCTGCTTTATTTTTTTAAAGTATCTGATACTAATTTAGAAGTGTCGAAGAGAGAAATTATTTAAGGACAAACCAAAATGAACCACATCAAAAAAGATTTCCAATATTCAAATCAACCTGAACCACATAAAATCAGAACCAGAGCAATTCTTAAAGCTCATCCCGAAGTAAGAAATTTTATAGGAAGAAACCCATATAGTTTTCTGATCATTCTGTTTGTTATCGGCTTACAACTTTTAATTGCGTATCTGTTGAAAGACCAACCTTGGTGGCTTGCATTAATCATTGCTTTTTTTGTTGGTGCTTTTGCAAATCACGCTTGTTATGTTTTAATCCATGAAGCTGCTCATAATCTGATTTTTAAAAGCAGAGTGTTAAATCATATTGCAGGAATTCTTGCAGATGTTCCGAATGTGGTTCCAAGTGCTGTTTCATTCAGAAGTTATCATCTCAAACATCATTCTTATCAAGGTGACTATTATCTTGATGCAGACCTTGCAAGCAAATGGGAAGCAAGATTTATTGGAAATTCTGTTATTGGAAAAGCTTTCTGGGAAATGATGTTTCCAATCTTTCAGGCACTCCGAACACCGCGATTGAAAGATATTCCTTTTATGAATTTCTGGACAATCATAAACTGGATTGTGGTTTTTGGAGTTGATGCTTTAATAATAATTTTCTTCGGTTGGACATCTTTTCTTTATCTTGTTTTTTCTTTTTTCTTCTCAATAGGATTTCATCCGCTTGGCGCAAGATGGATTCAGGAACACTATCTTATTGCCCCTCCGCAGGAAACTTACAGTTATTACGGTCCTGCCAATATTGTTGCTTTGAATGTTGGTTATCATAATGAACATCACGATTTCCCTTCAATTCCATGGAATAATCTTCCGAAAGTAAAAGCAACTGCGCCCGAGTTTTATGATAATCTTGTTTATCATAAATCCTGGACAAAACTATGGCTTAAATTTTTATTCGATCCGAATCTATCTCTTTTTTCAAGAATGGTTAGAGATAGCAAAAGTGAATTTCCTGATACAGCAAAAATTTAGTGAGTTATGTTACGCACCTTTAATAAAAACCTTCGAGGTTTTCTGAAATAATTAAGAATTTTTCTTTTATATTAAATACATATTTAGTCAAACCTCGAAGTTTTAACAGATTTGCATAAGGTGACTTAGTGATAAAAATTTTTTTGCTCTGAGGTTCTCTGTGTAATAAAGATCGCTCTCATTGATGTGCACTTGATTTAGAAAATACTAATTATGATTTACAGAAAATTTGGGAATACAGATTTACAAGTTTCCGCAATAGGTTTTGGTGCAGGTGAAATTGGTGATTATAACTTACCCGATTCAGAAGTTGAAAAACTATTAAACACTGCTCTTGATTTAGGCATCAACCTTATTGATACAGCTCGTGGTTACTATGCAAGTGAAGAAAGAATAGGGAAGTTTATTTCACACAGAAGAGGTGAGTTTATTCTTTCAACAAAAGTTGGATATGGAATTGATGGTTATGCTGACTGGAGTTATGAAATTATTCTTGCGGGAATTGATGAAGCTCTTCAGATAATGAAAACAGATCATATTGATGTTGTACATCTTCATTCTTGTTCAACAGAAACATTGCAAAGAGGTGAAGTAATTGATGCGCTTTTAGAAGCAAAGAAAAAAGGTAAAATAAAATTTGCCGCATATTCTGGTGAAAATCAGGCGCTGGAATTTGCGATTAACACAGGCAAGTTTGATAGCATAATGACATCAGTAAATATATGTGATCAACACTCACTCAATAAACTAATCCCAATAGCTAAAGAAAAATATCTCGGCATTATTGCGAAAAGACCAATCGCAAATGCACCATGGAAATTTTCAGAAAGACCATTAGGAAATTATGCTGAAGAATATTGGCTGCGTTGGAAAGAAATGAATCTTCCTGATAGTGATAATTGGCTGGAAACTTTTTTAAGATTCACTGTATTTGCTGAAGGAGTTGATTCTGCAATAGTTGGAACAACAAATATCAATCATCTTAAAAACGATATTGAGTTAATCCAAAAGGGACCTCTCGATAAAACCCTTGTATCACAAATAAAATCTGCATTCAGAGATAACTGGAATAGTTTAACCTGATAAACTCCTCCGTGGGTTGATAATTGCTAACAGTAAAATACCTTCTCAAACTTAGGAATAGATAGTTTTTATCTCTTCTTAAAACTGAAAATCAAATTAACAAATCAACATTTTTAATGATATTACTCATAAATCTTAGTGGCATTAAGGTTGGTTTCTGCTAATATCTGCAAACAAATAAAGAGTTAAAAATGATTAAGGGAACCGTAAAAATAGATGCAAAGATTTGCAAAGGTTGCGAACTTTGTATCGTCGCCTGCCCTCAGAATGCATTGGCATTATCTCCAAACTTTAACGATAAAGGTTACCGCTATGTAGAATTAATTTATGATGCTTGTACGGGTTGTGTTAACTGTGCTTTAGTTTGTCCCGAAGCGGCAATAACAGTTTACAGACAAGCAAAGCCATCGAAGAAAAGTCAAGTTAAATCAGAATAAAGGTTTTAAAATGGAAAAAGAAATCAGAAAAGAAGAACCTCGTTTGATGAAAGGAAACGAAGCATTGGCTGAAGCAGCAATTCGCGCTGATATTGATGCATACTTCGGTTATCCGATTACTCCTCAATCAGAAGTAATTGAATATTTGATGCGCGAGGTTCCAAACAGAAAAGATAAAAAAATTGTTGTGCTTCAGGCAGAAAGTGAAGTCGCATCAATTAACATGGTTTATGGTGCTGCTGGTGCCGGGGCAAGGGTAATGACTTCTTCATCATCACCGGGAATAAGTTTAATGCAGGAAGGAATTTCTTACATTGCATCTGCACAACTTCCGTGTTTGATTGTTAATGTTGTTCGTGGCGGTCCGGGTTTGGGTACAATACAACCTTCGCAAGGTGATTATTTCCAGGCCACAAAGGGAGGTGGTCATGGAGATTATCACCTTATTGTTTTAGCTCCGGCATCAGCACAGGAAATGGCAGATTTTGTTTTCGATGCATTCCATTTAGCCGAGAAATATCGAAACCCTGCAATGATTCTTGCCGATGGTGCTCTCGGTCAGATGATGGAAAAAGTTGTTCTTCCGCCTGATGGTGGACTAGCCAAACAACCAAAACCTTGGGCAACTACCGGAAAGACTAAAGATCGTAATCATAATATTATCACTTCGCTATTCATTCAACCTGAAGAAATGGAAAAAGTAAATCTTGAGCTCCAGAAAAAATATGAAGCTATGCAAAGTGAAGTAAGATGGGAAGAATTTCAGACTGATGATGCAGAAATTTTGCTTGTTGCTTTTGGTCTATCAGCAAGAATCTGTCAGAAAGTAGTTGATCTCGGAAGAGAAAAAGGAATTAAAATTGGTTTGCTCAGACCAATTACTCTTTATCCATTCCCATATAAACGAATTGATGAACTTGCTGATAAAGTTGAATTTATTCTTGATGTTGAAATGAATGCAGGACAAATGGTTGAAGATGTTCGTCTTGCTGTTGAAGGGAAAGTTCCGGTTTATTTCAAAGGAAGAATGGGCGGAATGATTGCTACTCCGGAAGAAATTCTTCAGGAAATTGAAGCAATTCATGAAAAACAAAATGTGCTTCACGATTAGGAGAAATTAAAATGAATGAAAAATTATTATTAGATGATGGAACTGAACTCGAACAAGTCTTTTGCAGACCAGACACTCTTACTGATGTTCCTTATCATTACTGTCCGGGATGCGGACACAGTGTTGTTCACAATGTTCTGATGGAAGTTGTTGATGAGCTCGATATTCAGGACAAAACAATCGGAGTTGCGCCAGTTGGTTGTTCAGTGTTTGCTTATCATTATATGAATATTGATATGCAGGAAGCTGCACACGGAAGAGCAAGTGCTGTTGCAACGGGAATTAAAAGAGTTCTTCCGGATAAACTTGTTTTCACTTATCAAGGTGATGGAGATCTTGCAGCAATTGGTACTGCTGAAACAATTCATACAGTAAACCGCGGTGAAAATATTCTTATTGTTTTTATAAACAACGGAATTTATGGAATGACCGGCGGACAAATGGCTCCGACAACTTTACCTGGAATGGTAACTTCAACTTCGCCCTATGGAAGAGATGTCCATATGTCTGGTTATCCGTTAAAGATTACAGAACTAGTTGCTCAACTGCCAGGTGCTTATTATGTAACCAGACAATCGGTGCATAATCCAAATGCTGTAAGAAAACTTAAGAAAGCCGTCACAAAAGCATTTGAATATCAGATGCAGAATAAAGGAACATGTTTTATTGAAGTTGTTTCCAATTGTCCTTCCGGCTGGAAAATGACCCCGGTTGAAACAATTAAATATCTTGAAGAAGTAATGTTCCCTTATTATCCGCTTGGCGATTTGAAAGTTCCAAAAGAATAAATAAAAAGTTTATGAGGAATTAAAATGATTAAAGAACAAGAAATAATAATTGCTGGTTTTGGTGGACAAGGTGTTCTCTCGATGGGAAGATTAATTGCTTATGCAGGTATGATTGAAGGAAAGGAAGTAAGCTGGATGCCTTCTTATGGTCCTGAGATGCGCGGTGGTACGGCAAATTGTATAGTAATTGTATCTGATTCGAGAATCAGCTCACCAATTATCACAAAGTTTGATACAGCAATTCTCCTTAATCAACCATCAGTTGATAAATTTGAGAAGGCAGTTAAACCAGGCGGATTGTTGATATATGAACAATCGACCGTGATTCATCCACCTACAAGAACTGATATTGAAATAATCGGAATATCAGCAATTGAAGAAGCCGATAAACTTCAGGCGAAGCAGATTGCGAATATGATTATGGCAGGTGCTTTTCTTGAGAAACGACCGATACTTAAAATTGAGACATTAATTGAAGCATTAAAGAAAGCATTGCCTCCGCGAAGACATAATCTTATTCCACTTAATGAACAGGCACTTAATCGCGGAAGGGAATTAGTTAAACAAGCTGAACTTGCTCACTCGTAGCAAATACTCAGCAGTAAAATTAATTTAATATGAAAAATCAACAGAGGTCAGCTATGTCTGATAATGAAATAAAATGTCAGCACGCTTGTAAAAATACATGCGCAACTTTGAATGAGGCACTTCGCCGGGAAACAGCCATGGTAAGATTTTATGAAAGTGTTCTGGACGAATGTAATATTCCTGAAGTAAGTTCTTTTATGAATGAGCTGGTTGATGAAAAGCGAAAAGTAATTTTACGCCTGATTCAAAAGCTCAATGAAATTCATGTCCGGTCACAAACCTTGGACGGAATTGCTTCAAGTTTCAATAATGTTGATGGTTAGTGAATAATAAAATGATTTGCTCAGCCATGCTTTATTGATTATATTTGCGCACGATTTTGAATTGAATTATATACCTCGGGTTAGAATCCTATAAGGAAGTAGTTAGTCGGTTTTATAACCCGAAATAAAAAATAGATTTTGAAAAATTGGTTCTTAGAATTTATATCGCGGGGTGGAGTCCCCAAGGGAGTAGCTCGTCGGGCTTATAACCCGAAATAAAAAAAAGATTTTGAAAAATTGGTTCTTAGAATTTATATCGCGGGGTGGAGTCCCATAAGGGAGTAGCTCGTCGGGCTTATAACCCGAAATAAAAAAAAGATTTTGAAAAATTGGTTCTTAGAATTTATATCGCGGGGTGGAGTCCCCAAGGGAGTAGCTCGTCGGGCTGATAACCCGAGATCAAAAATAGATTTTGAAAAATTGGTTCTTAGAATTTATATCGCGGGGTGGAGTCCCATAAGGGAGTAGCTCGTTGGGCTCATAACCCGAGATAAAAAATAGATTTTGAAAAATTGGTTCTTAGAATTTATATCGCGGGGTGGAGCAATTGGTAGCTCGTCGGGCTCATAACCCGAAGGTTGCAGGTTCAAGTCCTGTCCCCGCTACTAAGTAAAGCCAGTCGTTAAGGCTGGCTTTTTTATTTATAAAAACTGAAAGAAATTCAATGTCAACAATTACTTGAAAAAAGACTGGCTAATATCCTGATTAAACGGGATGCAGGTTCGATCCGTTGGCTAACGGACTGTCCCCGCTACTAAGTAAAGCCAGTCGTTAAGGCTGGCTTTTTTATTTATAAAAACTGAAAGAAATTCAATGTCAACAATTACTTGAAAAAAGACTGGCTAATATCCTGATTAAACAGGATGCAGGTTCAATCCGTTGGCTAACGGACTGTCCCCGCTACTAAGAAAAAAGCCGGTTTTCTTTTTTAGTTAGAACTATTAAGGTTTCAAGTTCGACTCGTTAGTAATAATTCCAACTATAATTAAAATTCTTTTCGTATCACAATTAAAATCAACTTAATAACTTTTAACTATCTTAGCAGCAATTCCTAAATAATTTTTCCCACCTGAGTAAACAAATGAGGAAACTTTTATAATATTTCATAGGAATTTCTTCCCTTAAACAGAATAATATATCTCCTTCTTAATTTTAATAACAATTTCTTAACATCATCTTAACACTAAGTTAATCTTAAGTTGCTAAGTTTCCACAAACAAAAAGGTGATTTATGAATAAGAAATTTTATACAAATCTAATTCTAATAGCTCAGTCTTTTGCAATTTATATCTTTATTCAAAGTCTTAGCTATTTATTCGGAAGGAGCAATCCAATGTTGCTGGGGATTTTAATTCTTACTTTATCTTTAAGTGTTTTCTCATTCGCATTAGTAAGAGCATACTTAAAGGATAGAAGCGAGAGAAGAAAACTTTCTAATGCTGTCTTTGAATTAAATTAAAATAATTCTATAACCGCTCATCATTTTTACATTTCGGTTATTACATTTCTCTTCCGATATTTGTGCACTAATTTTCATATTCGGAGGAAAAATGTTCACTAAAAAAATTCTCTTTTCAGTAATATTTATTCTTTTTACAATCAGTTCCTTTTCCCAATCAGGTGAAAAGTTTAAGCTTGATTACGAAAAATATAAACTTCAGAATGGTTTGGAGGTAATTCTACACGAAGATAAATCCGACCCGATTGTATCCGTTACAATTCTTTATCATGTCGGTTCCAATCGCGAGAAACCAGGTAAAACCGGATTTGCGCATTTGTTCGAACATATGATGTTTCAGGAATCGCAGCATGTTGGTCAGGATAAATTCTTCAAATACATTCAGGAAAATGGTGGAACTTTAAACGGCGGAACATGGCAGGATGGTACAATCTATTATCAGATTGTTCCAAAGAATGCACTTGAACTAGTGTTATGGCTTGAATCTGACAGAATGGGCTATCTTCTTCCTACAGTTACTCAGGAAGCATTTCTTAATCAGCAGGAAGTTGTTCAGAATGAAAAAAGACAAAGAGTTGATAATCAACCTTATGGCCATACAAGTTATGTGATAAACAAATTGCTTTATCCGGAAGGACATCCTTACAACTGGGAAGTAATTGGTGAGCTTGTTGATTTACAAAATGCTACAGTAAAAGATGTTCACGATTTTTACAGAACCTGGTACGGACCAAACAATGCCACATTGGTTGTTGCAGGTGATTTTGATAAATCGGAAACAAAAAAGTTGATTGAAAAATATTTTGGAGAATTAAAACCCTCTGCTCCTGTCACAGATTTAAAACCAATGCCAGTTGAACTTAAAGAAACAAAACGAGCTTATTACGAAGATAAATTTGCTCAATCGCCTGAGCTTAATATGGTTTTCCCAACCGTTGAACAATACAATAAAGATTCTTATGCTCTCGATGTTCTTGCAGATCTTCTTGCAAAGGGTAAAAGATCACCATTTTACAAAGTAATTGTTGAAGAGAAAAAACTTGCGCCGTCCGTAAATGTTTTTCAGAATAGTAGTGAACTGGCAGGCGATTTCAGAATCAGGATAAGAACATTCCCAAATAAAAATCTTTCAGAAGTTGAGCAGGCAATATTTCAAGCATTCCAGAAATTTGAGAAAGATGGATTTACTGATAAAGATTTAGATAGAATTAAAGCAGGGATTGAAACAAGTTTTTATAACAGCATTGCCAGTGTTTTAGGCAAATCATTTACCCTTGCTCAACTGAATGAATATGCAGGTTCACCGGATTATTTATCGGAAGATTTAAAAAATAGTCTTGCAGTTACAAAAGAAGATGTAATGAAAGTTTATAATAAGTACATTAAAAATAAAAATTATGTTCTTACGAGTTTTGTTCCCGCTGGAAAAGTAGAGTTAGCTGCTTCTTCATCAGAAAAATTTGTAGTGCCCGAAGAACAAATCAAACCACTTAATGAAGAAGAAATAAAAGCAAGAAATTCAAATCCGGATAATCAGATTAAAGTTGATCCTATTCCTTCTTCATTCGATAGAAATATTGTTCCTGCACTAGGTGCCGATCCATTGATTACTGTTCCAAAAGTTTGGGAAGAGAAACTTAAAAATGGAATCAGGATTCTTGGAATTGAATATAAAGAACTTCCGCTTTTTGATTTTCAGATTGAAATAAAAGGCGGATTTCTTCAGGATGACCTGACAAAACCAGGAGTTGCTAATCTTACCGCAAGGATGCTTAATCAGGGGACCAAAAATAAAACTCCAATAGAACTTGAAGATGAAATTGATAATCTTGGCGCAAGAATAAATGTTTCTGCTACAAATGAATCAATTATTCTGCAGGCAAGTTGTCTTAGCTCAAAGTTTAATGATGTTTATAAACTTGCAGAGGAAATACTTTTAGAGCCTCGCTGGGATGAGAATGAATTCGCAAGATTAAAACAGGAAACAATTGAAAACATCAGAAGAAATAAATCAAATCCGGCTGTAATTGCAACCAATGTTTATCAGAAATTGATTTATGGTGATGAACACATTTTTTCACACAGCATTCTTGGAACCGAAGAATCAGTTAACTCAATTACACTTGATGATTTAAAAAATTATTATGAAAAGAATATTGCTCCTCAGCTTGCAAGCGTTTCATTTGCAGGAAATCTGAAAAAAGAAGATGTTGTTAAAACATTCAAATCTCTCGAGAATAAATGGAAAGAAAAATCTGTTACGCTTAAATCTTATCCTGAACCTAAAATGAAAGACAAAGCCGTTGTTTATTTCATTGATTTTCCGAATGCAAAACAATCCGAAATCAGAATAGGACATCCCGGACCAGCTTACACAAATCCGGATTTCTTTAAGGTTTATGTAATGAATTATAAACTTGGCGGCAGCTTTAATGGAATTGTTAATCTTATCCTCAGAGAAGAAAAAGGATTTACTTACGGTGCAAGAACTGATTTTCGCGGTACTGAATTGCCGGGATACTTTGTTGCAGGTGCTGCAGTTCAAACAAATGCTACGCTTGAATCAGCGCAGATATTCAGAGATGAAATTACAAAATACCGAAATGGAATAAGTTCTGAAGATCTTAATTTCACAAAAAATTCTCTGTTGAAATCAAATGCGTTAAGATTTGAAACTCTTGGTGCGTTAAGAGGAATGCTTTCACAGATTGCCAAATACAATCTTCCGTTTGATTATGTAAAGAATCAGGAAAAACAAATTCAACAGATGACAGCCGATGAACATAAAATGCTTGCACAGAAATATCTTCATCCGGATAAAATGATTTATCTTATAGTTGGAGATAAAGCAACTCAGTTCGATAAATTAAAAGAACTTGGTTTCGGAGATCCGGTTTTACTTGATAAAGATGGAAACGAAGTAAAATAAATAATTGACTGCTGAGACGCGAAGTAATTTAGCTTTGCGTCTCGGCTTCTTTGCGTGAAATTGATTCTTCTTTGTTCTTTTTAGTAATAAATCGAAACAACCCAAGTGACATAAGAACCAACCCACAAATAAATATCATCCACATAAACTCCACAGGTGAAACAGAGTTTAATCTCTTTTCAAAATCCCAAACGAAGCTTAAAAGTATGAGAACAACACCAAACAGAATCAGTAAAAAGTTTATTTTATCAAATTTAATTCTCAAGCCAACTTCCAATTTCATTAAAGCTAAGATTGAAAATGTAATTAAGACTATGGACACAAGAACAGGAGCCAGAACAGGCGAAATCCACGGAACAGGAATAAGGAACAACAAATCATCTGTTAGCAAAGAATCAGGCCAGTTGATAAAAACTTTCAACCAGAGATAATAAAATATGTCCCACACTCCGAATGAAAAAAGAAAGTAAGAAAATCTTTCGGCAAAAACATTTCCGGCTATCATTGCAACGGTTAAAAGCATTATAATCGTTGCAAGCTCCCTTCCCAATTCAATGATCAGTATTTTTTCGGGAATGAGCTTTAATGGAAATGTAAATCCATCCGGATAATAAAGCTCTCTGAGATAAACAACTACTGCTGATTCAAGATAAGCCATTGCAATTGCGAAGAAAGCGACAATTAAAATTTTTGTCAGAAGTTTCATTTTAAGTGGTTACCAAGTTTGTTAAATGTTTCTTGTTCAACATATAAACCGTAGTGAAAACAATCAATAATAATTGAATATCTTTCAAATGCTGATTAAATTGCCATTGAAAGATGTATTCACATTTCAGGATTCATCTATGCGAGAATTTTTCAGTGTTCAGGAAGTAGCAAAGCTGCTAAATGTAAGCCACTCGGCAGTTTTATATCATATTCGTTCGGGAAATCTTAAAGCAGAACAGGTTGGGAAAATTTATATTATTTCTAAAGAGGATTTTGGTGATTTTCTGAAAAGCCAGCAGAAGAAAAAAGAAAAGAAATCCAAAAAGAAACCTGACGAGCCATTATTGTTCTGATTCCGAAAATTTTAAAATACTGATTAAGTACTCAGTCAATTCCTTTTTTGATCTACCTGCCATTTCTTTTACACAGTAACAATAAGCAAAAACAATTGGTACTATTCTAAGTTTTTCTTCGCTGTAGAACTTATCAATTTGTTTTACCATTAAACTTAAATCAAGCTGATTTTGCTCGTTTGCTTTTAGAAGGGTTTTTATTTCTTCTTTACATCCAAGCGAATCATTCTGAAGCTGAAATAAGTTAATTACTCTTTGTCGTTCAAGCATCGAACTTAAGTAATCATACTTCATATCCCGCATAATGGAATATTTCTCATAATCAATCCACATATAACCATTCTCGGCTCCGTGTGTAAATCTTTTATCCTGTGCTAAACAGTGTATTTGAAAAAAGAGAATAAGAAAGATTGTAAATTTTAAATAAGCTCTTCTCATAAATTTTTGTCATTAAAAATTTTCTAATCTCATTGCAAATAAACTAAATTTGGGAAGCAGTTAAAAGTCAGTTCAAAGCATCTTTGTGGAATTGTTAAATGAACACACATCTTCTTAGCAAATCATCTTTCATTCGCGGTATTCAATGCGATAAACATATCTATTTGTATAAATACCATTATGACGAAATGGATGAAATTTCTGAAATGCAAAAAGCGATTTTCAAAAGAGGAATTGATGTTGGAAAATTAGCTCAACAACTTTTTCCCGGCGGAATAGATTTATCCCCCGAAACTCATTCTGATTATGAAGAACCATTAATTAAAACAAAAGAATTTTTGAACAATAAACAGAGAGTAATTTACGAAGCTGCTTTTCAGGCAGAAGAAGTGCTTTCAATAGCTGATATTCTTTTGAAATCTGATGATGGACTAATGATTTATGAAGTTAAAAGTTCTACTTCTGTAACAGATGTATATTTAATTGATGCCGCACTTCAATATTGGGTGATTACTAAAGCAGGTTACAAAGTAAATGATTTCTCAATCATATATATAAACAATCAGTATATAAGAAAAGGTAAACTTGATTTGCATCAGCTTTTCAGAATCGAATCTGTGCTTGATAAGATTATTACGAAGCAAAGCTGGGTTGAAAAAAACATTAATCGTTTAAAGAATGTTTTAAAGCAAAATGAAATCCCGAACATTGATATTGGCGAACATTGTTACTCACCTTACATCTGTGGATTTTATAATTACTGCCGCAAGCACATTCCAGAAAACTCTGTTTTTGATTTGAGCGGAGTTCATCTCACAGACAAATATGAATTTTACAGAAGCGGAATTCTTTCAATAGAAGAGCTTACAGATGAAATACATCTTCCAAGGAGTGCAAAAATTCAGGTTGATGTTTTTAAGAATGGAAAAGAGTTAATTGATGCTGAAGGAATAAAAAATTTTTTAAATGGAATTCACTATCCTGTTTATTTTATGGACTTCGAAACTTTTCAGCCGGCTATTCCTTTATTCGATAATTCGAAACCATATATGCAAATACCATTTCAGTACTCACTTCATTATCTCGAAAGTAAAGGAGCAGAACTTCAGCATTTTGAATTTCTTGCCGATGCAAGTGGTGATCCCAGAATATCATTCATAGAGAATCTTCTTCGGGATGTTAAAGATATCGGTGATATTCTGGTGTACAACAAGTCTTTCGAGATTAAACGACTTAATGAAATAGCAGAAGCATTTCCGCAATACAAAATGAAAATTGATAATCTGATTTCCCGGATAAAAGATTTAATCGTTCCGTTTCAGAAAAAATATTATTACACAAATGATATGAAAGGTTCGTACTCTATTAAATATGTACTTCCAGCGCTTGTGCCGGAATTAAATTATCAGAATCTTCCTATCAACGAAGGCGGTTTGGCATCGTTAACTTTTGAAAGTCTTTTTGATGAAAACAATCCTGAAGTAATAAATGAAAAACGAAAAAATCTTCTTGAGTATTGCAAACTCGATACATTTGCAATGGTTAAAATTTTAGAAAAACTCGAGAGTATAGTATGAGAGAAAAAAATTGTCTGATAACCGGTGCAACTTCAGGAATAGGGAAAGCAGTTGCACTTGGATTAGCTGAAAGAGGAGCTAATGTAATCTTTATCGGAAGAAATCCGGAAAAATGTAAAAAGATTGCTAAACTGATTAAGAAAAAAACTCACAATGAAAATGTTAGTTATTATGTAGCAGATATTTCGCTTATTCGGGAAACGAAAAAAGTTGCTGATAAAATTAAAAGTGATTTTAAGAGAATAGATGTTTTGGTAAACAATGCCGGTGCAAGATTCATCAATCATCAATTGACTGATGAAGGAGTTGAACTAACGCTTGCGACAAATCATCTTGGTCATTTTGTTCTGACAAACGAGCTTTTACAACTGTTAAAAAATTCTGATGATGCAAGAGTAATAAATGTATCTTCGGGAGTTCATTACGGTGGAAAAGGAGTTATTGAGAACATTACTGAGCCATCGCAATATGATGGACGATTGCAATATTCAAATTCAAAACTTGCGAATGTGCTTTTTACTTATAAGCTTGCAGAAAGATTGAAGGAAACCACAGTAAAAGTTTTTGCAGTTGATCCTGGTGGCGTTGCAACAAACTTCTCCAGAAATAATGGGTTAAAGTTCTGGTTAAAACATCTTGTATATTATCTGCTAAAGCGCGAGTTGATTACACCGAAACAAGCATCGCAAACAATAATTCACTTAGCAATTTCTAATGAGTTTAAAAACAAAACAGCAAAATTTTTCTTTGATATGAAGGAAAAAGAATCATCTCATCTGTCATATGATAAATCATTGCAGAAGAAATTATGGGAAATGAGTGAAGAACTTATCAAAAAGATAAATTAGGGAAAAAAGATTCAAATGAATTTTAATTTTTTGTTGCGGTTGAATGCGCCTCTGGGTGTTTGGTTCACACAGAGACGCAAAGCCGCAAATAATTTTATTCCTTCCAGTCAGGTAATCTTCCCGGAGTGTAAGGAGCTTTTAGCTTCTCAAGTTCCGATTCAAGTTTTTTCAAATCCGATTCAATTAATTTTTTCAAACCATCAAGAACCGGTTTAAATTCATTCGAAGCAATTCTATAATTGTCTCTGTATGTTTGTGTCGGTGCTGAAGTAGTTTGCCACATACCATAAACAACTTCACCAACTCTGTCTGCAATGCTTGGATAAACAGGTTCATTTCTTTTTGCAATTACTTCATCACCCGTAAGTTTTCTGTATAGATTTAAATTTTCCAGAGCTATTCTATCAGCTTCTTCAATCAGGTTGTGTGGTGCATTTTCAGTTCGCAACAAAGCTGTTTTAATCAAAGCAATTTTATTCTTTAATTCATTTGAAGATTCAATCGCACCCTGAACAGCACGATTCAGTTCTGTAACCTTTTTCTGGAAAGCAACTAATTCAGCTCTGTCTTCAGCGGGCAATGTAACATTGTTCAGAACTTTTGCTTCAAACTCAACTGGCCCGGTAACTTGTTTCAACTCACCTTTATTATATAATGACATTGTAACTTTATATCTGCCAGGCATTACAGGATAACCGCTTTCATCCTGTGAATCAGCTTTTTTTACAGGATTAGCAGAAGGATATTTCAAATCCCAGGTAATTCTGTTTATTCCTTCTTTAACATCAGATTTAATTTTGCGAACAATATTTCCTGCATCATCATAAACAGTTAATAAAAGGTATGGTTTTATTTCGTCATCCTCTTTTCTTAAATCTTCCCAAGCAGGATAATAAACCGGTTCGCCTTTCTTAATCAACTCTTTTTCTTTTTCCTTTCGTATTTCCTTTAAAGTTTTTGGAGCTTCTTTAACATAATAAGTAAATGTAGCTCCGAATGGTGGATTTTCTGCTTTGAAAAATGATGAGCCGAGTGAACTGAATGTAGCACTTCTTTTAATAAACATCAGAGCATCTTTTACGGAGAACAGTTTGAAGTTTTCTTCCTCAAGATTTTTTTCATTTATATCTCTTAGAGGAGAGTAATTGTCCAATATATAAAAACCTCGCCCAAATGTTGCCAAAGCAAGATCATTTTCTCTTCTCTGAATATCGAGATCTCTTACTGCAGTTGTAGGAATATTACCTTTTAACTGAATCCAGTTCTTTCCGCCGTTGATTGTGAAGAAAACACCATACTCGGTTCCAATAAAAAGTAAATCGGGTTTAATGTGATCCTGAATTATTGAATAAACTACAAACGGTTCTTTTAAATCACCTGTTATTGACTTCCAGCTTTTTCCTCTGTCGTTACTCATAAGAACATAAGGTTTGAAATCAGCTCGCTTATGATTATCAAAAGTTGCGTACACAATATTCGCATCGAAAAGGGAAGCGTAAATGCTGCTCACATAAGTTGTTTCAGGAACGCCGGGAAACTTTTCAATTCTTCTCCAGTTCTTTCCTCCATCTTCTGTAACCTGAATTAGTCCATCGTCGGTTCCGACATAAATTAATCCTTCAACAAGAGGCGATTCACTTAATGAAACAATATTTCCGTAAAATGATGTTGAAGCATTTTTTGCAACTGCATCAACACTCCAGATTTTTCCCATCACAGGGAGTTTGTTGCGATCAATCCTTCTTGTCAGATCATCACTTATTACCTGCCAGCTGTTTCCTCTATCATCACTTCTGAAGAGTTTGTTTGCAGCAACATAAAGTCGCGTTGGATTGTGCGGGCTAATTATTAAAGGTGTATCCCAATTCCATCTGTAAGGTTCTTCGCCTTCGCGTTCCTGTGGTTTAATGCTGAACAGTTCTCCGCTTTGCATATCATATCTTGTCAGACCGCCGTATTGCCAGAGACAATAAATGATATTTGGATTTGTAGGATCAGTAAGTGCTTCGTAGCCATCGCCGCCAACTAACGAAATCCAATCAGCATTAACAATTCCTTCTTCATTTATAGTTTGAGAAGGAGCAATCATACTGTTATTGTCTTGTGTTCCTCCCATTATTCTGTAGAATGGTTGAAAGTTATCAACACTAACTCTGTAGAATTGAGTGATTGGTAAATTATCTTTGAAATGAAAAGTATTCCCGCCGTCGAAAGTTTCATAAACACCACCATCACCGCCAATTAGGTAATGATTAACATTATTTGGATTTATCCAGAAAGCATGATCATCAACATGTCGTCCTTTGAGAGAAATCTGTGTGAATGTTTTTCCGCCGTCTGTTGTGATTGAAGAGAATGTATCAAGAACATAAACTTTATCTACATTAACCGGATCACAAAATATTTCCGAGTAATATTGAGGGCTAACATTTTTATAATCACTCATTTTTTCCCAGCTAGCACCACGATTAGTCGAACGATAAAATCCACTTGCATCATCTGCCGCTTCGATAATAGCATAAATATAATCCGGATTAACCGGTGAGATTGCAAGTCCGATTCTTCCAACATCGCCTGATGGTAAACCAGATTCAAGTTTTTTCCATGTTTTACCTGCATCAGTTGATTTATAAAGTGCACTTTCCGGACCACCATTAATTAAAGTCCACACATGCCTTCTTCTCTGATAAGAAGCAGCATAAAGAACATCGGGATTTCGTGGATCCATTACAACATCAGTAACACCGGTTTTAGGGCTGATGTAAAGAACTGAATCCCAGGTTGTTCCATAATCTGTTGATTTATATAATCCGCGTTGACCACCATCGCCCCAAAGCGGTCCTTGAGCAGCAACATAAATTACTCTGCTGTCTCTCGGATCAATTAAAATTTTTGCAATGTGTTCCGATTTTTTCAATCCGATATTTTTAAAACTTTTTCCACCATCTTCACTTCTGTAAATTCCATCTCCCCAACTAACACTTCGTTGAGAATTATTTTCACCGGTTCCGACATAAACAACATGTGGATTATTAGGATCAATTGTTACACAGCCAATTGAATGTGAGCCGTAAGTATCAAATATTGGTGTCCAGGTTGTTCCTGAATTTGTTGTCTTCCAGACATTTCCGCAGGCAACGGCAACATAGAATTCGTGAAAGTTGTTTGGATTAACAGCGAAGTCTGTAACTCTGCCGGAAGTAACTGCAGGACCAATCGAACGAAATTTTAATCCATTAAATGTTGAAGATTTATAAGGAGTTTTTTCTTCTTTCTTCTCTTCATCTTGTGCAATGATGAAGGATACTGATAATAAAAATAAAAAGATGAGAATCAGTTTGCCGGATTTCATAATTACTCCTTGAAATATTTAGAAGAGTTAGTGTATTAATTTATTTATGTAAGAAATCATTGAATTGGTAAAACTATTTATGATTTGACTTCATAAGGACAATGTCTGCACCCGCTTCCGCAGCAGTAACCGCGTTTAAGAAGAAACTCTGCTGTCAATACAGCAAATCCTGTTTCAGGGTCAAAGTAAATATCCTGACCGTTTTCTATTGCTTCTTTATGAAGTTTCAAAATTTCATTATAGCGTGGATAATTTTTATTCAATCTTGAAATTTTATACAGCTCGTTTTTATTTATCTGCATCTGTTTACTGAAAGTTAATTGAAAGCTTAATGTTACAATTTATTTATATTTCGATATAAATTCTAAAAACAAATTTACTAATGCTTAAAAGCTTTTTACAAAAAAATAAGTTCCTTTTGTTGAAAATATTTTCACTTCTGATCATTTCAGCTGTTCTTTTTAGTTTTAGTTCGGTTAACAACTCGCTTAATAAGTCAACCGAATATTTTATCAAAAATATATTTCCTGAAAAATCACCTGATTCTTCAATTATTCTTATCAAAATTTCATCAAATGATATTGAAACGATTGGTCCCTGGCCAATTAAAAGAAGTTATTATGCTTTGCTTATAAAAAATCTTAAATCTTTGGGAGTAAAGAAAATCGGATTAGAAGTTTTTCTTTCGGCAAGAATTACTTCTCAGTCTATTTATGACAAACTGCTCGAGTCCGAAATTTCCGATGCGAAAAATGTTGTGCTAAGTTCGGTTGCAGGAGAAATCTATCTTAAAGAGGGAATTTATTTCACTGACTCATTAAGCTTACCAACACCTAAATTACTTAATGATGAAATCGAAACAGGACACATCAACTTTTATGATATAAATAATTTTTCTATCCCGGCTGAGTTAATTAGCTTCAATCATATTGAGAAAGCATTCGCAGTTCAATTAACAAACACACAACCAGAGCATAAAAAATTCATTGTAAATATTGGTTCTTCTTGGGAGGAGATTAAATCTTATTCACTGCTTGAGTTTTTTGAAATGGTAAATCAGAACGATGATGATTTAAGAATCTTTAAAGATAAAATTGTAGTTATTGGAATTACTGATAATCAGATTTCTCCTCAATTCAGTTCTGCATTTGATGAAGAATTACCAGGTGTTGCATTGCATGCTTTTGCAGTAGATAATCTGCTAAATAACAGATATTACCGTGAAAATCTAGCAGACATTTCTGCAATAGCTTTTATTCTTTTGATTTTTCTTCTGATTTATTTCACCGAAAAGTACAAAAATTATTCGATAAGAATATATATAATCTTCTTTGCGGCTTTTCTGATTATGCTGATCCTTATTCAGGAAGTTTTTTATCAAAAGCTTGAAGCATCATTCTTCATTATTGGATTTATATCAACTTCATTGATTCATTTGTTTCAATTCTATTCTGAAAGCCGAAAAGAACTGAACATTGCTGCCAGTGAAAAAGAAATACTTAAAGCACTGTTAAACAAAAAAGAAGAAGAACTGTTAGCATTAAAAACCCGGGCAGAAGTTTCTGAGCATGATTCTGCAGAGTTATTGAAAAATGAAATATTAAAACTTCAAAACGAAATTCAGAAACTTCAGGAGAATAAAGAAGATACTACTCAAGCCGAACAAATTAAATCAGATAATGCAAAGTTGTTCTTTGGCATTGCTTATAAATCGAAGCAGATGGATGAAGTAGTTGAGCTGATTAGAAAAGCTGCGCCAACTGATTCTACAATTTTAATTACAGGCGAAAGCGGAACAGGAAAAGAACTGGTTGCAAATGCAATTCACAAGTTAAGTAATCGTGCTTCCGAAAATTTTGTCGTTGTAAATTGTGCTGCACTTACAGAATCATTACTTGAAAGTGAATTGTTCGGACATGTTAAAGGTGCATTTACAGGAGCTGTTTCAGACAAACAAGGGAAATTTGAAGCTGCTGATAAAGGAACAATTTTTCTTGATGAGATTGGTGAAACATCGGAAAACTTTCAGGTAAAACTTTTGAGAGTTCTGCAGTCAGGTGATATTGAAAAAGTTGGTGCAACTATTTCAAAGAAAGTGAATGTAAGAGTAATTGCCGCGACGAATAAAAATCTGTATGAGCTTGTTCAGCAGAAAAAATTCCGCGAAGATTTGTATTACAGAATAAATGTAATAAATATTTTCATACCACCACTTCGTGAAAGAAAAGAGGATATTGATGTGATTGTTGATTACCTCTTAAGTAATTCTGAAACCGGGATGAGCATTTCGGTTGCCGCATTGAAAGCATTGAATGAAAATGAATGGAAAGGAAATGTAAGAGAACTCGAATCAGTAATAAAGCGTGCAATAATCTTTGCTTCATCTGAAGGAAGAAATATTATTCAGCTTAGGGATTTACCTGAAAGTTTAAGCAGAGCAGTCAAAACAAATATTGAAGATCTTGTTATTGAAAGTTTAAGACAAAAGAAATTTTCTCACTCAGCTATTTCTGAAACAGCAAAAGAATTAGGAAATATAAATCGTACTGTAGTTGCAGAAAACTTCCGCGGATATTCATTTAAACTTTTTGTTGAAAATAATTTTGATGAAAGTTTAACCATTAAACAAATTGCTTCATCTGATGATGAGGAAGTATTAAAAAGAGTAAAGCAAAAGTTTAATACCTGGATTGAGAATCTGAATGATGATTTGAAATCGCTAAACATAAATGACTTTAAAAATGTGAAAACTACCTTCGCTTCAAAATATAAAAATCTGCCTCAGCGCTTTCATATTTACCTCGATGAGGTAATAAAATACTTGCTGAATAGAAACTCCTGATATCATTTTTAATTACCACTTATCATTATAAAAATCAATTTGTGATAAATAAAATTATCAATAACCAAATCGCATTTATTTTTGAGCTGAATGAAATTGTTTAAATGAAAATTAATCGGAGAATTAAAATGAAATCAATTTATTATTTACTTACAATTATTTTCTTGGCAATTCAGACACAGAGTTTTGCTCAGGAAGATACAACTAAAACAAATGATGAATGGAAATGGCGTTGGGAAGATGAGGATAAATGGGATTGGAAATGGAACTGGGACGATGATTTCGATTTTGGGTTTTCAAAATCGCGTCCGGCGATTACATTGAATTACGGTCTTGCTCAGATTGACAGAAAAAATATGAATAAGAATTTTGTTAAACCAAATCTTCTTGAACTTAAGCTGGGTTACATTAAAGAGAACTCAGCTTTTGGTAAAGATAATTTGGTAAGTTACAATTACAGAAATGTTTTTGTTGCTAATGAGTCGAATAAAATTTCAGGAAAAGAAGCGAATGGAACGGAAATAGAATCTGATATGTGGAGATTGGGTTTTGAAAGAATTCGTGGTTATGGTTATAAGCTTGGTGAGAGTTCATCAATTATTCTTTTCAATGGTTACACTTTGAATTGGAGCAGAGTGGATTTTAAATATCCTGAAATATTTACTTTGAATGTTGATCCGGAAATTGAAACACTTAATTTATATGATGAAAACTTTCGCTTTGGAACAAGTGGTGTTGGCGGAGTTGGTGTAAAAGTGATTGATAATTTAATGCTCAATGCTTCGTATGAAAGATCAATAATATTTCAGCGTCATCTTTTCTGGAAATGGGCGGGAAGTGCAATAATTGAATCAGCTGCTCAGGGATTGTTAGATAAATTTGTTGATGAAATTTTTGAATCTTCACCATATGCTGGTCCGATTGTAAGCTTTGTACTAAAGAATGCACTTACTTATGGAGTTTATGAATTAAGAAAAGATAAAATGAACTGGCCTTTTAAAAGTGAATCACCTTTAACTTATGATCAGTTTAAATTCGGATTAACATTTGTCTTTTAATTTGATAGAGATGACATCAATTCAAAAGATGTCATCTCTTTTTTTTCTCTGCGGCTCTCTTGTATTTTCTCTGTGGTTCTCTGTGAAATTAATCTTATCCTTTGAGATAGACCCAATATTCGCATCATTCCCAAATTATTAAACCATCTTCTCAACATTCCAGACAAAAGCGTGAATGCCTTGTTCTTCTGCTTCTTTATCAATTGCTTTTACTTTTTCAAGCAACGGATCAACAAGTTCATCTTTTATTACTGTTATAACAACCGCATTTTGACTGGGCCAAATGTGCGAACCCAGATGTGGTTCACCTTTTTCACTTCCTTGTCCGTGTACATTTAAAAACTTTGTATAGCCGCGAATGCCAAGTGCTTCCAAAGCTTCGTTAACTTCTTCAGTAATACCGTGATTGTAAACTATCATTACTGCTTTCATAAAATTCTCCTTAATCAATTTCTTTCTTTTTCTTTTTGAATCTTGTTTCGAATACTGAATAAAGCACAGGTACTAAAACAAGAGTAATAAGTGTTGAGAAAAACAATCCGCCGATTGTAGAAATACCAAGCGGTCGCCAGACTTCAGAACCATCACCGGCACTAACAGCAAGCGGAATCAAACCAAGCAATGTTGTGAATGTTGTCATCAATACAGGACGAAGTCTGTTTCTGCCCGAATAAATAATTGCTTCACGAAGTTCAACTCCTCTTGCCCGCGTTATGTTTGTAAAGTCAACAAGTACAATAGCGTTTTTCACAACAATACCCACAAGAATTACGCTTCCGAGAAATGCGATTACACTGAAAGTTGTTCCTGTTACAAACAATCCGATGAACACACCACTGAAAGCAAATGGAACTGAAAACATAATGATAAAAGGATCAACTAAAGATTCAAACTGAGCAGCCATTACCATATAAACAAGCACAATACTCAATGCCAGCAGTAACAATAAATCCTTGAATGCATCTGATTGCTGTTCAACTTGTCCGGCAAACTCGATTGTTGTATTCGGCGGCAGTTCAATCTTTGAAACGAAATTTCTAATATCAGCAGCAACTTCACCTAGTGATCTTCCGCTAATATCTGACAATACACCAATCACTCTTTCCTGTTCTTTTCTTTTAATAGTCGGAGGTGAATACTCCTGAATAATTTTTGCAACATCTTTAAGACGGACTGTTGTACCAAGTAAAGTTTTAACTGGTAAATTTTCTATTTCAGCAATACTGGATTTTTTATCCGGTGGTAAGCTGATAAAAATATCATACTCATCGCCGAGTTCACGGTATTTGCTTGCAACAATTCCGAAATAATTATTTCTTAAAGTGTTTCCTAAAATAGAAGTGTTCAAACCCGTGAGAGCAAGTTTTTCTCTATCAATAACAATTTGTAATTCCGGACGCGGATCACCAATATCAATTCTAACATCACGGGTTCCTTCAAGTTTAATCATATAATCTTTTAATTGATTTGCAATCTTATAAGTTTCCTGAAGATCAGGTCCGATAATATCAACCTCAATCGGAGCTCCAGTTGCGCCGGTAAGAAATGCACCGACACCAGCAGTATTTACACTGAAGCTTTTAATTCCAACAAAAGATTTCAATCTTTCACGAAGTTCATCTGCCATTTCAAAAACAGTACGCTTTCTGTCTTTCAGCTTGGAAGTTCGAATCTGAAAGCCAGCAATGTTTGCGCCTTCATTTTGTCCAAACAGAATAGAAGAAAATCCCGCATCATTTACTCCGGCACGAACAGATACAAATTCAACTTCAGGAAAATCTTTTTTAATTATTTCTTCAACTTCTTTAACATAAACAAGAGTTTCTTCTAATCTTTTGCCTGGTTCAATTTCAAGGAATATCTGAAACTGCGATGAGTCAGATCTTGGAATGAATTCAGTTCCAAGCAAAGGAATTAATGCTATTGATAAAACAAAAGTAATGAGAGCAATAAACACAACAGATTTTTTATGACCAAGAGCCCACTCTAATGTTCGTTTATAAATGCTATCAACAGAATCAAAAAACTTCGCAAGCGATGAATCAATTTTTTTAAGCAATGGATTGCTGATTGGTTTTGCTTCTTTCCTTGATTTGAGAAGTTTAGATGACATCATTGGAATTAGTGTAAGCGCCGCAAGCAGTGAAACGAGTATCATTACTGTTACAAGAAATCCAAGCTGATTAAAAAGTATTCCTGCTATTCCTGAAATGAAAACAAGCGGAAAGAACACAGCAACAATTGTAAATGTAGCTGCTGCAACAGCCAAACCAACTTCTGCAGAACCAAATACTGCAGCTTCTCTTGGACGAGCACCTTGTTCAACATGTCGTGAAATATTTTCAAGCACAACAATCGCATCGTCAACTACAAGTCCCACTGCAATTGAAAGCGACGAAAGTGAAATGATGTTTATTGTATTTCCGGTAAAGTAAAGATAAATGAAAGCTCCTATCAATGATACAGGAAGAACCAGAACGATAATAATTGTTGCACGCCACTGTCGTAAGAAAATCAAAATCACAAACACAACGAATATTGCACCGAGCAAAACTGCTTCAGTAAGATTTGCAACTGACTGAATGATAAACTCGGATGAATCCTGAATAATGTCAATCTTAACATCAGAAGGCAAATTCTTTTTCAACTGCTCGAGTTTTGCTTTAACATCTTTTACAACCTGAACGGTATTTGCCCCGGATTGTTTCTGAACAATTATTTGCAGTCCTTTTCCACCATTCAATCTTACATTTATCGTTCGGTCTTTAAGACTATCAAGCACTTCTGCAACATCCCGAAGATAAACCAACTTTCCATTCTGCTGAGCAACAACCAGATTTTTCATCTCATTAGCATTTGTGAATTCAGCAGGAACACGAATGTTGTATTCCATATCTCCCATTTTGATTGAACCAGATGGAAGATTAATATTCTCTGCCTGAAGTATTTGCGCTATTTGTGCAGCAGAAATATTGTATGCTTCAAGTTTTCTTTCATCGAGATGAACAAGTATTTGTCTTATTGGTCCGCCAAATGCCTGGACAGTACCAACACCGGGAACTCTTTTCAACGGATCAAGTATTTCGGTTTCAACCAACTTGTTTAATCCGATATAACTTTCTTGTGCCTGGACAGCTATGAACATAATCGGGAAAATGTTTGTGCTGAATTTGAATATGATTGGATTCTCTGCATCATCGGGAAGCAGTCTCTTTGTAAATTCAAGCGCTGAACGAATATCGTTTGATGCTTCATCAAGATTAGTTCCGAATTCAAATTCAAGCTGCACAACAGAAATATTATCAATAGAAACGGAGCGAATTTTTTTAAGATTAGTTATAGAACTTAGTCCGCTTTCAATTTTCTTTGAAATATTCAACTCAACATCCTGAGCACTTGCACCGGGATATTGAGTAAGAACACTTATTACGGGTGGTTCTATCTCTGGAAATAAATCAATTGGCAATCGCTGGAAAGACACAAATCCAATAATCACAATTGCTAAGAACAGCATTATTGTTGTTATTGGTCTGCGTACGGATATTTCGGGTAAGTTCATCGTTAACTCCTTATTCTGCTTTTGCTTTGATTTCTACTTTACTGCCATCTTTTAATAAACCTTGCCCACGAGTAACAAGATAATCGCCCTCATTCAATCCACTTGTAATTTCAACCTGTGAATCAAACTCTTTTCCTAAAGTCAATTCAACTCTTTTTGCTACATTATCTTTAACAATAAATCCGTAGTAAGCTGTTGAGCCAAGCTGTTTAAGTGCTGAAGAACGGTTTACAATTATTCCTTCTGATTTACCAATCATAATTCTTGAACGTACATACATTCCCGGTTTTAGTTTTTCATTTGCATTTGGAATTCGAACTTCAACTTCAAAAGTTCTGCTTGCAGGATTAACTGCCGGATTTATTCTGCTTATGTTACCTTTATAAAATTCGTTAGGGAAAATGTCTGATGTGATTTCAACTGTTTGATTGAGCTTCACATCTTTCAGATTACTTTCACTTACATTAAGAATTAATTTCAAGGGATTTATCTGCATTAATGAAACAATAGTCGGAGCACCAGCGCCGCCCGGAGCTAAAAGAAAAACTTCACCATCGTTTAATCTTTTTGCTGTAACAACGCCGCTGAATGGCGCACGGAACTGTGTGTTAGTTAGTAAAAGCTGATAAGTTTTTTCAGCTGTTTCATAAGCTGCTTTAACCTGATCAAATTGTGATTGGGAAATTGAACCCGTTTCATAAAGTGGTTTCAGTCTGTTGTAATTATCCTTTGCAACCTGATATTGAATTTTTGCCTGTGCGAGTTGTGTGTCATCCATTTCAAAAAGCAAATCACCTTCTTTTACTCTTGAGCCGGCATCAACATAAATTTTCTGAATTCTTGCAGTTGTCTGAGCTCCGAGATTTGCTTCGCGCCAGGCTAATAAATTTCCAACGAGTTCTATTTCTCTGTCAATTGAAGATTTCTTTACAACAGTAACTTCAACCGGAATTGCTTGTCTTGTTTGATTCTGATTATTAGATTCCTTCTTACCGCATCCGCCAATAATAAATATTGTAAGAATGATCAGTGAAAAATATTTGAACAATTTCATTTGAGTTTCTCCTATAAAATTTCTTATTTAATTCTTCCAAGAACAGTTTCAAGGTCTGCCTCAGCAACTTTGAAATCGTAAATTGCCTGAAGCCGATTTAATTTTGCTTGGCGAAGTGCAAGCTCTGCATCATTAACTTCTAATTGAGTTCCAACATTGTTTTCCAATCTTCGTTTGGCAATTTCATAACCTTCCTGGGCTGTTCTTACAGTTTTATTTTGTCCTTCAATTCTTTTTACTGCTTGTTGAACACGGTACAAAACACTTAGTGCCTGAGTTTTGATTGCTTCAGTAAGATTTCTTTTTTGTTCAACTGCCTGATTTAATCCAATCTCAGCCTGATTTACTCTTGACTGTGTTTTAAATCCATTGAAGATTGGGATTTGTAACTGCAGTCCGAGAACAAAAGTTTTTACCCAATTGTAATCAGAAAACTTAAAATCGTTTGCCTGAGTTTGATACTGATAATTGCCAAATCCTGCAAGCGAAGGGAAGTAAGCAGCTTGTTCAAGCGAAACATTTCTATCATTTAGTTTAACTTGTTTCTCAAGAATTGCAAGTGTTGGATTATTCTGAATAAGTTCTTCAATCACTTCAGCTTCGGTCGGAATCCTGTAAGATTCGTCAAATTCCATTTCACCAACAACATCAATATTCTGATTTGCATCAAGACCTATTGCAACTTTCAGAGCTTCGAGTGAAAGTTTATAATTATTTTCCATCTGAAGCACAACTGGTTTTAAGTTTTCAACCTGAACTTCAGCACGAAGCACATCATAATCAGATAAAGTTCCCGCTGAATTTAATCTTTTAATATTTTCAAAATTATCTTCTGCGTTTTTCAAACTCTGCTGCATTACATCTTTAGTTTCTCTGGTAAGAATCACTGACAGAAAAGATTTTTTAACATCGCCAACAATTTTATTTTTAACGCTGATATAGTTTTGTTCAGCAATATCAAGTGCATCTGACGCCAATCCGATTCCTTCATAAAGCGGCAAAGCAAACAAGGGCATTGATAACTGAGCTGCTGCCAGATAAGAATTATCTGAACCAATTACCAAAGTTCTGCCTAATGGCGAGCCTGGTGGAAGAAATATTACGGGTTTATCAATGTATCTTTGATACTGTCCGCTTAAATCAAGCTTTGGAAATAATCCACTTCTTGCTTCGCGAAGCTTTTGCTCTGATTTTTCGACTTCCATTTTTGCAATCTTTAGCTCTGAGTTTTTCTCAAGAGCAAGATTTATTGCGTCGTCCATTGTAAGCACTGTGGTATTATTCTGTGCTAACAATGCAAAAGAAAAAGACACAAGAAGAAAAAATATTTTTTTCAATGTTGTTCCTCCTGAAATTTTATTAAACTCTTAATCCGTCAAATATCAGTTTAACTGCAAAAATCATGTCGTCAACTGCTTTAGTAAAATCAATTTTTTTATTTATAGAAAAGGATGCGAAATAAAACTCACGATGTCTTAATGCTTCTGATAATGTTAAGATAAGCTCTGCAATTCTTTTTGTATCACATTTTTTGATTTCCTTTTTTCTGATTCCCTCATCAAGAATTTTTCTCAACATCTCAATTTCTTTCTTATGAATTATCTGAATCTGATCGAACATTTTACTTTTCATTTCAAAAAATACACTCGTTGATATTTCGTGTAGTTTAATGGTTTCAGCGACATATTCAAACTTTGCTTTCTCGTAATTGATAATCTTATCTATAGTTGAGCCGTCGCTGTTTAGTGCATCATTTATAAGAGAACAAAAATTCTCTCGTTCATGGTTCATAACATCTTCTATTAAAGCTTCTTTGTTAGTGTAATAGTAGTAAAGAGAAGATTTCTTCATTCCCAATGCATTTGCAATATCATCAAGAGTTGTTTTGGCAAAACCATTTTTAGCCAGTAATTCTCTGGCAGTTTTTAAGATAAGTTCCTTTTTTGCGTCAATTGTGTTCATAGTTATCAAACTTTTTAATTGAATGTTCGAAACTTATAAACAATAAAGTTTATTCCAATAGTTCCATTTGAAGAAAAAATTTTTTTGTGATAGCTCTCACTGTGATTTCAATTGTAATGAGGTTTGAATAAAATCTAATTCAATCAATGCTTTTTATATATTAAATGAAATTACGATTTCTTAAGTTTTAAGTGTGTTAAATAAAACTTTTTGTTCTTTGAATTTCCTGAAAGAAAGTTTGTACTTCGTTTCTCAAAATCCATTATTTAAGGAGGTTGAGATGTCAGTAAATAAATACAAATCGCTGGTAAAAGAATTATTATCTCTCGCCGAAATTGAAATTAACGGCAGAAATCCATGGGATATTCAGGTGCACGATGAAAGATTTTACAAACGTGCCGTTACAGAAGTTGAACTTGGACTTGGCGAATCATATATGGATGGTTGGTGGGATGTGGAAAAGCTTGATGAAATGATTTGCAGAATTGTCCGCGCTGACTTACAAAATAAAGTTAAGCGAAATCTTAAGATCGCTTTTCGGTTAGCAGGTTTTTATTTGATAAATATGCAGGCACGACACAGAGCATTCATAATTGGTGAAAGGCATTATGATTTGGGTAATGATTTGTTCCGGAATATGCTTGATAAAAGAATGAACTACAGTTGTGCATATTGGAAAAATGCAAACACATTAGATGAAGCTCAGGAAAACAAACTCGAACTGATTTGTAAGAAACTTTATCTCGAACCAGGAATGCGTGTTCTTGATATTGGTTGCGGTTGGGGTGCTTTCGGAATATATGCAGCAGAAAAATATAGAGTTGAGGTAGTTGGTATTACTGTTTCAAAAGAACAGGTTGCTCTTGGAAAAGAATTGTGCAAAGGTTTACCGGTCGAGTTGCGTTTACAAGACTACCGTGATGTGAATGAAAAGTTTGATAGAATAGTTTCCGTTGGAATGATTGAACATGTCGGTTATAAAAATTACAGAACTTACTTTAAGGTAGCAGAAAGAAATCTTAAAGATGATGGATTGTTTTTACTTCATACAATAGGTGAAGTTCGTTCTACTAAAAGTACTGACGCCTGGACTCATAAATACATTTTCCCTAACGGAATGCTGCCTTCAATTGCACAACTTGCCAAAGCTGTTGAAGGGCTTTTTATCGTCGAGGATCTTCATAACTTTGGTGCTGATTATGACAAAACACTTTTGGCCTGGTTCGAAAATTTTCATAAGAATTGGGAGAAGATAAAACATAAATATGGAGAAAGATTTTACCGGATGTGGAAATACTTTTTACTCTCAAGTGCTGGTGCTTTTCGGGCAAGAAATAAAAATCAACTTTGGCAAATTGTGTTATCAAAAAAAGGAGTTCCGGGAGGTTATATTGCAGTAAGATGATTTTCAGATTCTGAATATCAGAATAATATCAAGCAATTATATTCAATCACTATTCAAAAATATTGTAGATGAAAAAATTCGGATTAGCACTTGGCGGCGGCGGTGCAAGAGGTTTGGCTCATATTGGTGTTCTTAAAGTTCTTGAACAAAACAAAATCAAAATTCACTCAGTTACCGGTTGCAGTATGGGTGCAATTATTGGCGGACTTTACGCATATTATGGAAATTCTAACCAGGTTGAAAATTTCATTCTTGAAATAATTAATCATCCTAAATTCATTGAATTGGGCATTGAGAAGCTTAGCGAAAACAACAACAAACTGGATAAAAATTATTTTGAACAATTTTACGATTACATTGGTAAAAGAGTTCAGGCATTAAAAGCTCTGAACCGACTTTCATATTTTGATGAAGAGCTGACCAACGAAATGTATAAAGTAATACCGGATGTACCGATTGAAAATTTCAAAATAAAATTTTCTGCAATAGCTACAGATTTACTATCCGGTGAGGAAATTAATTTTACGAATGGAAGTTTAAGAAAAGCAATTCAGGCAAGCTCTGCTATTCCGGGAATATTTCCTCCGGTTAAATATCAGAATTATTTTCTGATAGATGGAAGCGCATCAGAAAGTGTTCCTGCAGCTAAAGTAAGAGATTTGGGAGCTGATAGAGTTTTGGCTGTTGATGTTACACGAGAAATAAAGATTATTGAAGAACCTCAAAATGTTTTTGAAATACTTTATCGTGCAGAAGATATTAGTTCATATCATCTTTCAATGGTAAGATTACGGGAAGCTAATCTTGTTATAAGTCCAAGTGTAAAAAATCTAAGCTGGGCAGATTTTGATAAAGCTGAACTAATTATATCAGCCGGAGAAAAAGCAGCTAAGGATAATTTAGATAATATTCTGAAATTGTATAACAGAAATTCTTCCATTCTTAAAATTGAGCATAAGTTAAAAAAAATAATTGGTGAAATCTGATATAATATGTCTGGAAAGCTTCCTTTAATTGTTGCTCATCGTGGTGCTTCTTACATTGCCCCGGAAAATACTATTCCAGCATTTGAAATTGCTTTTCAGGAAAAAGCCGATTTTATTGAAGGTGATTTCTGGCTTTCAAAAGACAATGAAATTATTTGTATACACGATTCGAATACACGAAGAGTAGGTAACAAAAGTATTGATGTTAAATCTTCTACTCTTACTGAACTAAAAAATGTTAATTTGGGAATCAGGAAAAGAGAGCAATTTGCCGGAACAAAAATTCCAACTCTCCAGGAAGTTCTTGAAATTATTCCTGAACAAAAAGGACTTCATCTCGAAATAAAGGATAATAGAGAAAAGATTCTGATAAGATTGAAAGAAATTCTGAAAGAAAGTAATATTCCGGCAGAAAATATCCGGATTATTTCTTTCCATAGAAATATTATCAGAGCTGTGAAAAACCATTTACCGGAACTTAAAGCTTATTTGATTTTTGGTTGGTATTTTTCAAAAGGAAATTACTTTAAATCACTTACACAGAAGCTGATAATGAGAAAACTCAATACTGTAGATTGTGATGGAGTCGTGCTTTTTGCTGATTCTTATATTGATGAGAAATTTGTTCAGTCTTTAAAAGATAAAAATCTTGATGTTTGCACTTATAATGTTGAAGAGGCAAATATTGCAATCAAGCTGACGAATAGTAAAGTTGATTCATTAACAACTAATTCACCTTTGATGATTAGAAAAGCAATTGAGAAAGTAATCGAATAAAATGTCGCACCATCATTCAAATAATCAAAGCAGCGAGACTTCAGAAAAAAATCTCTTCATAACAGTTGCACTGAACATATTTATTACTATTGTTCAGATAATCGGCGGAATTATTTCCGGAAGCTTATCGCTGATTTCCGATGCAATGCACAACTTTAGTGATGCAGTTGCGATTGTAATTACATATATAGCATTACGATTAAGTAAAAGACCCAAAACACCGAAATATACTTTTGGATTGAAGAGAGCAGAAATTATTGCCGCGGTTTTAAATGCAAGCACATTAATTATCATTAGCTTTTTTCTGATTCGCGAAGCGATTGAAAGATTATATAATCCTAATGAGATAGCCGGAAGTCTTATGTTGATTGTTGCTATTACAGGTTTTATACCGAATGTTATAGGTGCTTTCCTATTGAAAAAAGGGTCTGAGAAAAACCTGAATATCAGAGCAGCATATTTTCATTTGGTCAGTGATGCAATTTCAAGTATAGCAATAATAATTGGAGCCGTCTTCATAATTGCATATAAACTTTATTGGATTGATCCGGTTCTGACAATTTTAATAGCTCTTTACATTTTAGTTGAAGCTTATAAAATTCTTAAGGAATCAGTTGATATTTTAATGATGTCGAATACTGAAGAAATAAATCTTGAAGAGATAAAATCATTTGTTGAAAAAATTCCCGGTGTTAAAAACATCCACCACATTCATCTCTGGAAACTAAACGATAACGACACGCACTTTGAAGCTCACATTGAAGTGGAAGATATGAGAGTAAGCAAAACTTCGGAGATACAAAAAATTATTGCAGCCGAATTGCATAACCGCTATGAAATAAACCATACCACATTACAATTTGAATGTGAACTTTGTAATGAGTTTGACATATTAGCCCATCATTAGAATTTTCTGATAAATATTCCTTCTTTGCTTTAAATCAAAAAAAATAATTTGCTTAAAAATTTTATTTATTATATGCCGATATGGGCATATATTTGTATGCAACAATTTGCATATTTAGAAATGGATAAAATAATAGAAAAATTCAAAGCACTTTCCGATGAAACCAGATTAAGAATAATTAATCTGTTTATTAAAAGCGGTAAAAACCTTTGCGTCTGTGAGTTAATGGATGCTTTGCAGCTTCCACAATATGCAATTTCAAAAGCTCTTGGTGTTCTTAAATCGGCCGGTTTTTTTTCAACTGAGAAAGAAGGAACTTGGATTTATTATAAACTGAATAAGGAAAATTCTGAAATCAAATCTATAATAAACTTTCTAAAGGGTTACCTCATTTCCGAAGTATTGTCAGAAGACGAAAAAAGACTTGAAAAAAGAATTGCTCTGCGTTCAAATGACAAATGTGTTGTTGGAATTATTCCCGAAAAAGAATTGCTGAGACTAATCAAAGAGAAAACAGATGGTTAATTTTATTTTTTAATAAACGAATAATGAATCATTCAGAGGTTTTTCAATAAAAATTAATTTGTGAAAGAACAAGGTTTCTTATGGACTGGAAAGAACAATACAAATCGTTTTTGTGGATAACAGGATTTTTCTTGTTTGCATACTTTTTACCAATAGAAAACGACACTTTTCGTAATGCAATAATAGATGCATTTGCTTTAGCTAAATGGTATGCTCAGGAACATGTTCTGCTTTGTCTTGTACCGGCATTTTTTATTGCTGGCGTGATCGCTGTTTTTATTAGTCAGGCATCAGTTGTTAAACATTTTGGTGCTAAGGCAAAAAAATGGAAAGCTTATTTAATTGCTTCAGTATCCGGGACAATTCTGGCTGTTTGTTCCTGTACTGTGTTACCACTTTTCTCAAGCATTCATAAGAGAGGTGCCGGACTAGGTCCTGCAATAGCTTTTCTTTATTCGGGTCCGGCAATAAATATTCTCGCAATTATTCTTACTGCAAGAATACTCGGGCTGGAGTTAGGAATTGCAAGAGTAATTGGAGCCGTTTCATTCAGCTTAATCATTGGTTTGATAATGGCTTTTATTTATCGTAAAGAAGAAAAAGACAGGGCAGATGCTCAACTTGCTTTGCCTGAAGTAGAAGAATCCCGTCCATTATGGCAAACATCTCTGCACTTTTTTATTCTCGTTGCAATTTTGGTTTTCGTTAATTGGGGAAAACCAATCGAAACAGATGGCTTCTGGTATTTTATGTATGCAAATAAATGGTATATAACTTCTTTGTTCGGAGTTGGTTTCGCAATTTCAATGATATATATAATTGGTGTGAAGAAGCTTTATGTTTTACTGGGAGTCTTGGCTGTAATCATTTCCGCAATATTTTTCTATCACACTCCGACAGTTCCTTTTATTATTGGAGTTATTGCAACTACTTTAGCTTTAACTTTTACCGAAGGAGAACCAAATCAGTGGCTTGGTGAAACGTGGGGATTTACAAAGCAGATAATGCCCTTGCTTGGTGCAGGTGTTTTAGTTGCAGGATTTTTACTCGGCTCTGCTGAAGGTAATGGTGGAATAATTCCTAAAGACTGGATTTATACATTGGTTGGTGGTAATTCCTTGTTTTCAAATTTCTTCGCATCAATCACAGGTGCGTTTATGTATTTCGCAACTCTAACAGAAATACCAATACTTCAAGGATTGATTAATAATGGAATGGGAAAAGGTCCAGCTCTTGCATTGCTTCTTGCTGGTCCTGCTTTATCATTACCAAATATGCTTGTTATTCGTGGTGTAATCGGAACGCAGAAAACTATTGTTTATGTTACGCTTGTAATTATTATGGCTACAATCAGTGGACTTATTTATGGAGCTTTATTTTAAGACAATTGCACGCTGATGACACAGATTCTTAAAATCTGCGCAGATCAGTTTAATCAGTGTTATCTGTGTTCTATTTTTTTATGAAAGGACAAAAATGAAAAAAAAAATCTTAATACTTTGCACAGGAAATTCCTGCCGAAGCCAGATGGCTGAAGGATTTCTAAAGTCATTTGATCCGGAATTGGAAGTATATTCTGCAGGAACAAAACCAGCAGAGAAAATAAATCCATTTGCGGTTAAAGCAATGAAAGAAATTGGTATAGACATAAGTAACGGTGTTGCTGAAGATGTTGATAAATATTTATCACAATCATTTGATTATGTAATTACTGTTTGTGATAATGCAAAAGAAACCTGTCCTGTTTTTATTGGAGAAGTTAAACATCGTCTGCACATTGGCTTTGATGATCCTGCAGAAGCTGTCGGAACAGAAGAAGAAGTAATGCCTGTTTACCGCAAAGTAAGAGATGAAATAAAAGAAAAATTTTATGATTTTGTACAAAAATTGAAAATTGAGAATTGATTGTTGAGAATTTATTCTGCCTTTATAATGCTCAATGCTCAATACTCAATATTCAATTTTCAATGTTCAACTAAAAATTAGGAGAAATAAATATGTTAGATATAAAGGTTCTTGGTCCAGGTTGTGCTAACTGCATTAAGCTGGAAAATCTTGTGAAGGAAGTTGTTACAGAAAACAATCTTCCTGCTAATGTTGAAAAGATTACTGACAGAGAAAAGTTTATGGATTACGGAGTGATGCTTACTCCGGGTTTAGTTGTAAACGGGAAAGTTTTGGCGATGGGAAAAATTCCAACAAAATCAACATTAGAACATTGGTTAAAAGATCTAGTCAAGTGAAATCAATTTATTTAAGATTTTACAACAAAATTATTGAGAGAAAAATATGAGCAGTTCTGTTTCAACAAAATTATCATTCTTCGACAGATATCTAACTCTGTGGATTTTTATCGTAATGTTTCTCGGAGTCGCAGTTGGTTCAGTTTATCCGGGCATTGCCGGATTTTGGGACTCATTAAGTGTTGGTACTACTAACATACCAATTGCAATCGGATTGATATTAATGATGTATCCGCCGCTTGCAAAAGTTAAATATGAAGAACTTCCAATTGTATTTAAGAATGTCAAGTTGTTAACTATATCATTAATACAGAATTGGATTGTTGGTCCGCTTGTAATGTTTTTCCTTGCGCTCATTTTTTTACCGGATAAACCCGAGATGGCAATTGGAGTAATACTTGTCGGATTAGCAAGATGTATTGCAATGGTTTTGGTCTGGAATGATTTAGCAAAAGGAGATTCTGAACTTGCAGCCGGACTTGTGGCTTTCAATGCAATATTTCAGGTTCTGTTGTATTCTGTTTACGCTTACATTTTTATAACAGTTTTGCCGCCGATATTTGGAATGAAAGGTGCTTTGGTAGAAGTTTCTATATGGGAAATTGCTGTAACTGTTTTAATCTATCTCGGAATTCCATTTGCAGGTGGAGTATTGACTCGTTTGGTTCTGGTGAAAGCTCGTGGCAAAGAATGGTATCACACTAAATTCATTCCTAAAATTTCAATCCTCACTCCAATTGCTTTACTCTTTACAATCTTCGTTATGTTCTCATTAAAAGGAGAAAAGATAGTTGAACTTCCATTGGATGTAATTCGTGTTGCACTACCATATACATTTTATTTCACAATAATGTTTTTTGCAACATTCTTCTTCGTCAGGCGACAAGGAATTTCTTACGAGAAAACTACTACGGTTTCATTTACAGCAGGCAGTAACGATTTTGAATTAGCAATTGCAGTTGCCGTAGCTGTATTTGGGATAAATTCACCAGCAGCATTTGCTACTGTAATCGGTCCTTTGGTTGAAGTTCCGGTATTGATAATGCTTGTGAATGTTGCTCTTCGGTTTAAGAAAAAATATTTTGCTGAAGAAGATGAAAGATTAACCGCAGAAAAAACAGTTCTGCAGACGGATAAATAATTTCAGCTATATCAAAGGAAAATTACAATGAGTTATTTCTTTAAATGTATTCTGTCCCTTTTAGTTTTAGTTAGCTCTTCAATACAAGCTCAGTTCTATGAGAATTTAAGAGAATCGGCTGATGATTATTTAGTTGCACTATCAAAGAAAGATTCCATCAAAGAAGAGAAATTTATCAAACTTAAAATCTTACTTTTCACAAAAGCTGAAGACGAAATGATTACTAAGCTTTACAATTTATCTTCTAATCAATTAGATAGTTTAAAGAACGAATTCACCGAATATGAAAAAGCAAAGAATGAAATATCTGATGACTCCGCTTTTGTGCTTTTTAATTATTGGTATCTTCAACTGAGTAATACTTTTTACAATTATGCAGAAGAGAAATTTTTTTCATCAGAAAAAGTAAAAATACTTTTGTTCAGCGCATCAGTTTCTTGTGCCTGCACTCTTGAAATGTGCCGTAAACAGACATTGGATATAATTAATTTTGCTAAAGAAAAAGGATATGATTATTGGATAGTTGATTCTTACGAAAACAATCAACTTCAGATTGAATATGAAACTCTTTTCGCTCCTTCTGTAATTGTTTTGGATGAAAACAATAAGCTTTTAATAAAGATTCAATATGATGAAAATATGATTGATAAACTTTCACAGCAACTAACAAAACTACAAAACCAAAAATCTTAAGGTATTATATGAACTGGTTAGCAAATTTAGATCAAGCAAAAGAAGAAGCATTAAAAACAAAAAAACTTATCTTACTTCAATTTGAAATGGATGGTTGTGGCGGTTGCAAAAAACTAGAAGCTACAACTTATAAAGATCAAAAGGTTATTGAAGAGATGAATGCGTGGTTTGTTCTGCTTAAACTCGATTTGATAAAAGACAGAGAAGTTAGAAAATCACTCGGTGCATACTGGACTCCTTCTATTTACTTTCTTGATCAGAATGGAAATTCGTATTACCATTTTAATGGTTATCTGCCGGCAGATGAATTCAGGGCAATGTTAAGATTAGGAATTGCAGAAACAATTATGCCTCGCGGAAGATATGATGATATTATTAAAATCATTGATAAAGATATTGATGAGTTAGTTAAAACATCTTTTTATCCTAAACTTTTAGTTGCAAGAGAAACAGCTCGTTACATTAAAATAAAGGATAACTCACAGTTAAGAAAAACATTAAAGGAAATACAGAATACTCATCCTCAATCAACAGAAGCAAAAATGTATTTCTGGGATGAATAATTGTTTAAGATAGATCTCTTTGCTTTCTTTGAGGCGCTCTGTGTAACGAAAAAAATTACACAGAGAACCACAGAGATAAACGGAGAGTCACAAAGAAAAACAAGGAGAAAAATAAATGAAACCAAAACTTGAATTCCAATATTTCGAAGGTTGTCCGAATCATATTAAAATGTGGAATAACCTGGAATTAGCTATAAAAGGATTGGAAAACGAAATTGAAATTGAAAAAGTTCTTGTTGAAGATGAAGTAACTGCAATGCAGGTTAATTTCAGAGGTTCTCCAACCTTACTGATAAACGGAGAAGATCTGCTCGGAATGCCAGCTCCATCAGAACCATCTCTGGCTTGCAGATATTATCCCAAAGGAATTCCAGCTCCAGAGGAAATAAGAAAAATAATTTTACAGAAATTAAATAGAGAGGAATAATTATGATTTCAGTAAAAGTTCTCGGGACAGGATGTAAAAAATGTCAGACACTGGAAATGAAAGTGAAAGATTTAGTTACCCAAAATAATATTGATGCTGTTGTAGAAAAGGTAACTGATATTCAGGAGATGATGAACTATGGAATAATGATGACACCAGGATTAGTAATAAACGAACAGGTTAAAAGCTTTGGCATTATTCCCAAAGATGATCAAATACTTAAATGGCTTAAAGAAAACTAAACACACATTGCTTAATTGTTTAACTGTTTTTTAACAATTTGACAATGCAGCAATTTAACGATTTAAGAAAGGATTGAAATGAAAAACAGAATTTTGATATCATTACTACTGATAAGTTTTTTAGCTGGGATTCACATTATCGCCCAAAGTAAAGAAATAAAACCTAAAGTAACATTTGTTGAACTTGGCTCTGTAAATTGCATACCTTGTAAACAGATGCAACCAGTTATGAAAGCAATTGAGGCAAAATACGGCGAACAAGTTAAAGTTATTTTTTATGATGTGTGGACTAAAGAGCAGAAGCAGTATGCTCAACTTTATAAAATTAAATTGATTCCGACTCAGGTTTTTCTTGATGAGAATGGAAAAGAATTTCACCGCCACGAAGGATTTTATCCCGAAGCAGAAATTGATAAACTTTTACAAAGCAAAGGATTAAAAGTAAAGAAGAATTAAATTGATTGTCTAATGGTTTAATTGCTAAATTGTTCAATTTTTGAAGATCAGTATAGGTTCAAGCAATTTAATAATCAACAAGTTCACATTCAAACAATTAAGCAATTAAACAATTTAACAGTAAAAGGATTTTATGATTGAAGAAATTTTCACAATACTTAGCACAGCACTTTATGATAACTTTTGGATTGCTGCTTTTGCCTCTTTTGGTTGGGGCGTACTATCAATACTTCTTTCGCCTTGTCATCTTTCAAGCATTCCGCTTGTTATTGGTTATATAACTTCACAGGGAAAAATTTCTCTGAAGCGAACTTTTTATATCTCTCTGATTTTTGCCATCGGAATTTTAATTACTATTGCTGCAATAGGAATAATTACTGCGTCACTGGGCCGACTAATGGGAGATGTAGGGACAATCGGAAATTACTTTGTAGCAGGAATTTTCTTTTTAGTCGGCTTGTATCTCTTAGATATAATTAAACTCGACTGGAATGCTGCTGGTTTAAGAAGAACAAATTCCAAAGGATTACTTGCTGCATTGATACTTGGTTTATTATTTGGGATCGCTCTTGGTCCTTGTACCTTCGCCTATATGGCACCGGTGCTTGGAATTGTTTTTCAAACAGCACAGACAAGTTTTGCTTCTGCATCAGTTTTGCTTCTTGCATTTGGGCTTGGACACTGTTCAATTATTGTTGGCGCAGGTACATTGACGAATAAAGTTCAGAAATATCTTAACTGGTCAGAGGAATCAAAAACTATTTTGTGGATAAAAAGAATTTGTGGTGTACTTGTTATACTCGGAGGAATTTATTTAATCTATACTACTCTTTGAATTCTCTGATTAAAATTTCATTCCTTTACAACTCTCGCATTTTCAATTTTCATATATTTGATTTATAAATAAATATAGATTACTGAAATGAAAACACTGCAAAACCTTTTAACCTTATTGATAAGTTTAACTTTATTTTTTTCTTGCAACTCAAATCAGGATGTAAAAGAGATAAATCTTCAGGATGATAAAACATCTGTTGATTCTACACAAATCTCATCGCAGCAAAAAATTTATGTTGCAATATCAACAATGATTTCACCGGTCGAAACTTTCAACCTTTATAAAGATTTGATTGATTACATCTCATCTAAACTTGGTGTTCAAATAGAATTCAAACAAAGAAAAACTTATGCTGAAGTAAACGAGTTACTTAATCAGAATAAACTTGATTTTGCTTTCATCTGTACAGGAGCTTATCTCGAAGCGAGAAATAAAATGCCAATTGAAATTTTAGTTTTACCGGTTGTTGAAGGAAGACCATATTATCAGGCTTATGTAATAGTCAATGAGGAAGGTAATATCAATTCCATTGATGAACTTCAGGGGAAATCATTTGCATTCACAGATCCTCTTTCAAATACCGGTTATGATTACATAATAAATATTCTTAGAGACAGAAAAACCACACCGGAAAAATTTTTCAGCAAGACAATCTTTACTTACGCACACGATTATTCCATTCAGGCAGTAAAAAGAAAAATTGTTGATGGAGCCACCGTTGATGGATTAGTGTATGATTACTTAAAGCACTTTCAGCCGGAGAAAGTTGAGGGAATAAAAATAATTAATAAATCAAAAGAATTTGGAATTCCTCCCTTTGTTGTTCAGAAAAATTTAGATCCTAAACTTAAGTTAAAATTGAAAAACATAATGTTATCTATGCATCAAGATTCTGAAGGAAAAAAACTTCTTAATAAGATTATGATTGATAAATTCATCGAAGCAGAAGATTCACTTTATAATTAAGATTTTATGAACACAATAAAATTTAAATTGCCTCTGTTCTGGAAATTCTCTATTGCGATAATTTTTATTGTGATTGTCTTCGGGTCTATAAATTCAATTCTAATTTATAATAATGTCCAGTCGGCACTTCAGACTGAAACCGAAAAACGAGCTTTATTTATTGCTAACAGTATCTCTCAACAGATAGTTTCTTCTCTATTATTTGAAGATTATGTCACACTTCAAAATGTTATAAATGGAATAAAGGAAATTGATCAGAATATTGACTACATTTTTATTGTTGATAGTAAGGGTAATGTTGTTGTTCATACATTCCCTATAAATTTTCCCACGCAACTTTTAAACGCAAACAGGGTAGATGAAAATCAGAAATTCAAAACTCAGCTTATCAATCTTAAAAATAAAAACGAAGAATTGATTCTTGATGTTGCAGTTCCAATTCTTGATGGTAAAATTGGTAATGTTCGTGTTGGATTAAGAGAAAGTTCAATTCAATTGGATGTTCAGAAAACTGTGAACATTTTCTGGATTATGGTTGGAGTGTTTTTATTCTTTGGAATTATTGGTGCACTCGTGTTTGCTAATTTTATTACAAAACCAATTAAGACTATCCAAAATGTTGCTGATAATATTGAGCTTTCACAAATTGGTAAAGAACAATTGCCCCAAATCAGAATCAGAGAAAAATTTCTTGACAGAATTAAAATGCTTTTCCGTGCTGAAGATGAGATTGATATTCTGGCAGATCGTTTTAATCAAATGATTTTTCGTTTAGATAAAGCTTATCGTGATCTCCAAAATGCACAAAGTAATTTGATTCAGTCAGAAAAACTTGCAACCGTTGGAACTCTTACAGCAGGACTTGCGCACGAAATAAATAATCCGGTTGCAGGACTTCAGAATTGTATTAGAAGAATTAAAAATGATCCCGCGAATATTGAACAGAATATGAAGTATCTTGTTATGATGGAAAACGCAGTTGATAAAATTGAAAAGGTCGTTGGCAATCTGCTAAACTTTACGAGAAAACAAAGCGGTGATTTTATTAGTCTTTCCATCAGTGAGATCGTTGAAAACTCTTTACTCCTTGTCAGTCATCGTCTCGAAAAACTGAGAATATCTGTTACTAATAATATTCCGACAAATCTTCCAATGATTAAGGGGAATAAAAATCAACTCGAACAGGTGATGTTGAATTTGTTTATCAATAGTATTGATTCAATTGAAGAAAAGATCAGTAAACATCCGGATTCGGAAAGAAGATTAATTTTATCTGCAAGTCGTGAAAGTGATTTTATAAAGATAAAAATTGAAGATACAGGTATAGGTATTCCGGAAAATATCTTGGATAAAATTTTTGATCCGTTCTTCACAACAAAATCTCCGGGAAAAGGAACCGGCTTAGGATTATCTGTTGTGTATAACATAATTGATGCTCATCAGGGGAAAATTTATTTTGAAAGTGAAGAAGGAAAAGGAACCAAAGTAAATTTGCATTTAAAGTGAACTAAGGAACTCATCCCCGCGCCCCTTCTCTTAAGAAGAGAAGGGGAAGATGTACTTTTAAAAGTCCCTCTCTTTGTAAGAGAGGGATTTAGGGTGAGTTAAAATCTATATAGAACAATATGAGTTTAAACAGTAAGCATAAACTGATTGAAATTGCAAAAATTGTTGCAAGAGATTTAAGAAGAAATTCAACACAAGCTGAAAATATCTTCTGGGAAGCAGTTAGAAACAGAAGATTCTGTAATAAAAAATTTTATCGGCAATTTCCAATTTATATTGATTTTGCGGGGAAGGAAAGTTTCTTTGTCGCTGATTTTTATTGTCACGAAGAAAGGTTGGTCATAGAGCTAGATGGTTTAATTCATCAGTATCGTTTGAAAGAAGATCAAGATAGAACCGAAATAATAAAATATCTTGGTATAAAAGTATTGAGATTTACGAATGAAGAAGTTATTAACGACTTATCTAAGGTGCTTGAAGAAATAAAAAGTTATTTTTCTAAATAATGTTTTTTGAACTCATCCCCTCGCCCCTTCTCTTAAGAAGAGAAGGGGAGGATGCGCTTTTAAAAGTCCCTCTCTTTTTTGGCACTGCCATCTCTATGGGAAAGAGAGGGATTTAGGGTGAGTTTCTTTCTAACAGAATAATGAATAAACTTTCAAAAAAATAATATGAAAAAACTAAATATTTGTATTGTAGAGGATGAAGAAATTTTAAGAGTATCACTCAAAGATGATTTGCTTGATGCAGGATACTCTGTAACTGATTTTGAAAATCCAGTTAAAGCTCTCGAGCATTTCAAAAAGAAAAAATGTGATATTATTATTTCTGACATTCGTCTTCCAGAAATGAATGGACTTGAACTGCTTTCAAAGATTAAATCAATAGATCCAACTGTATTTGTTGTTATGATGACGGCGTTCGGTTCCGTTAAAACAGCAGTTGAAGCAATGAAAAAAGGTGCTTTCGATTACATCACCAAACCATTCGATAAAGATGAACTTCTTCTGATCATTGATAAAATCAAAGAGATAAAATCACTCAAGACAAAAAACTTAGAATATCAGAATTACTTTCAGGATCAGTTTAACTTTGATGCGTTTATCGGAAATAGCTATTATGTAAATGAACTGAAAGAAACTCTTAAAATTATATCTCAATCAAACTCAACAGTTTTAATTACCGGCGAAACAGGAACCGGCAAAGAATTGATAGCAAATCTTATTCACTACAACTCACCACGAAAAGATAAACCGCTCATAAAAGTTAGCTGCGGTATTTTATCGAAAGAAGTAATTGAAAGTGAATTGTTCGGACACGAAAAAGGTGCATTCACCGGTGCAGACAAACTTCGAATTGGCAGATTTGAAAAAGCTGATCAAGGAACAATTTATCTTGATGATATTGATGATGTTCCGCTGGAAGTTCAGGTTAAATTATTGCGCGTTCTGCAGGAACAAGAAATTGAAAGAGTCGGAAGCAGCGAACCAATTAAAATTGATGTTCGAATAATCGCTTCAACTAAAGCTGATTTGAGCAAGTTAGTTAAAGAAGGAAAATTCAGAGAAGATTTGTTTTACAGACTTAATGTTCTGCCAATTCATCTTAAACCATTACGCGAAAGAAAAGAAGACATCGTTCCTTTGTTCAATTATTTTTTAAATCAGTTTTCTTATCAAAAGAAATATGAAGTTGAAGAAAGTGTTTTTGAAATTCTTAAAAACTATCATTGGCCGGGGAATGTTCGTGAACTTAAAAATTTAACAGAGAGATTAACAATTCTTTGTTATGATTGTAAGATTACCTCAAGCAGACTTCCACAGGAATTATTTTCATCAGAAATGGATTACAGTCAATTAATTAGCAATCAGAATAAATCATTAAATGAAATTATTGAAGAAGTAGAAAAACAATTAATTCAAAATGCGCTGCTTAAAACAGCAAACAACAAAGCAAAAGCAGCAGAACTACTTGGTCTGCCTCCTTCAACGCTTAAAAGTAAAATTGAAAAGTATGGGATAATTTAATTCTTTGTGTTCCTTAGTGCTGAACTTCGTGTCCCTTTGTGGTAAAAAAGATTTTAACCACGAAGTGCACAAAGGTAATCACAAAGGTTCACAAAGGAGAATAAAAATGAATGAACAATAGATTCTTAAAAAATCTTTGGATAAAGATAGATTAATCAACTTCGTGTTCCTTAGTGCCGAACTTTGTGTTCCTTTGTGGTAAAGAAAGAGTTTAACCACGAAGGACACGAAGGTAGTCACCAAGTTTCACGAAGCGATGCTCAATCAAGTTTAATTCTTAAATAGTTTCCTTTCTCCACAATTATTTCTTTCTGAACGAGTTGATCATTTAAGTTTTTGTAGAAGATTGAATACTTACCTTCACTAACTTTTATTTTAGCTGCATAGTCAAAGACTTCTCCAGATGAAATTATTTTATTCCCATTTTCATCAACTACATAAAATGATGAAAACTGAATTCTATAAATTCCATCATCATATACTTCTTTTGCCGGAGTAACAACCTCAACTAATGAGAAGTTATTCTTTTCACCATTTGAAGCGAAAGAATTAATTTGAAAGATTACAACTACACTCAAAATAAACGAAAATACTTTCTTCATATGATTCTCCTTTTTGAAACAAACCTAAACAATTATTATTAAGTAATTGTTAAGTAAATGTTAAATAATTATTAAGAAACGAAATATCGTCGAATGCGACAAGTTTTCGTCCAGCTTACTAAATCATTTTTCCTTAAATCTTTGATTATAAACGAATTTGAAGTATTTGGTTTTAGGCATTTACATTGCATCATACTAACAACAATTTAATGGAGATAAATATGTTAGGTAATTTAGGTGCGACAGAAATTTTACTAATAGTAGCAGTTATTACTTTACTCTTTGGCGCTAAAAGAATTCCTGAAATAGCAAAAGGAATTGGCAAAGGAATTCACGATTTCAAAAAAGAAATTAAATCGATTGAAGAGATAACAAAATAATATTACTTGAGAAGGAGAGAAAAATGAAAAAAAATCTTTTTGTTTTACTGCTTGTTTTAACATCAATTAATTTTTTGTTTGCTCAGGAAGTAACAAATAAAGGAAGAATTTCCGGTTATATGTTCGGAGATTATTTTTATAACGCAGCAAGAGATACTGGAATTGCATCTCTTAGTAATGCGGTTAATAACGGAAAGAAAGATTTAAACGGAATTCAATTAAGACGAATTTATTTTACTTATGATTATGATATTTCAGAATCATTCACAACAAAATTTCGTTTAGAAGCTGATCAGGTTTCAAATACCAGCGATGGTAAAATCGGTGTTTTCGTTAAAGATGCTTATCTGCAATGGAAAAATATTTTCAAGGGAAGTGATTTTATTTTTGGAATTCAACCAACTCCAGCTTTCGAAGTTTCTGAAGGAATTTGGGGAAACAGATTTCTAGAAAAAACAATTATGGATTTAAGAGGAATAGTTTCTTCAAGAGACCTTGCTGTAACGCTCAAAGGTAAAATTGATTCAGAAGGAATGTTTAAATATTGGTTAATGATTGGTGATGGCTCAGGCAATAAACCAGAGACCGATAAATACAAAAGATTTTATGCACATATTCAGTATTCACCAATCAAACAATTTACTGCCACACTTTATGCTGATCTAAAAGCTCGTCCAAATATTAACGATCCGGCAAGCACAACAACTCCACCAGCAACTGTTGCAAACAATGATTTGACTTATGCATTATTTCTTGGTTACAAAGAAAAAGATGCTTACACTTTTGGAGTTGAAGGATTCTTAAATCCGCGACAAAATGGAATGGTTAAAAATGGAGAATTAAAAGATAAAACCGGAATGGGGTTCTCTGCATTTGCTTCATATAACTTCTCAAAAGAATTAGCATTTGTTGGAAGATATGATTATTACGATCCAAACACTGATACTGATGTTAAAGGCGATTCACGTAATTGGTTTATCTTAAGCTTAAATTATAAACCAGACGAGAAAGTAACTATCAGTCCAAATGTTGTGATTGAAACATATGAATCAATTCCAAACGGAAGAAGTATTGATGCATCAATAACACCAAGAATAACATTCTTCTATTCATTTTTATAAAAAATATTGTAGCACAGATTATTAATCTGTGCTACGGATAATAAACGGAGAAAAAATATGGCAGAAGAAAAAAAGGAACAATCAGTTTTATCAAAAGAAATCAGTCGAAAAGATTTCTTAAGAACAGCTGGGGTTGTTGGCGGAGGCATTGCTGTATCTGTTGCAGCTGTAACAGTTTCAAGATTAAGTCCACCACCTGAAACACCAACTGGTAAAGAAACAATTCGCGATATTCCCGAATTCAAATCATTTGAAGTAAATGATAAATCTGATGTATTGATTAGAATGCAGGCAGAATTAAAAAAAGCACTTGCAAAACCTGTTGAAGAAAGAAAATGGATGATGGTAATTGATACAAGGAAATGTGTTGGCTGCCACGCTTGCACCGTTGCTTGTATTGCTGAAAATAAATTGCCTCCGGGAGTTGTTTATCGTCCGGTCGTTCAGGAAGAGTTTGGAGAATTTCCAAATACACAGTTAAGATTTTTTCCAAGACCTTGTATGCAATGCGAAAATCCCTCTTGCGTTGCTGTTTGCCCTGTTAATGCAACCTGGAAAAGACCTGATGGAATTACACAAATTGATTATGATAAATGTATCGGATGCCGATATTGTTTATCAGCTTGTCCTTACGGCGCAAGAACAAGTGACTTCGGAGAATATTATACAGAAGATACTCCTGAACTTCAGCCTTACGAGCTATTATCAAGTAATGAATATGGTAAAAGCTGGAATCGTGAAGGACACAATTCACCAATGGGTAATGCACGCAAATGTCATTTCTGTTTGCATCGTTTAAATGAAGGCGAATTGCCAATGTGCGTATCAACTTGTATCGGCAGAGCAAATTACTTCGGTGATGCAAACGATCCTGATTCACTAGTTTCTGAAATGGCTCGTCAGCCAAATCAGATTAAGCTGCTCGAAGAAAAAGGCACTAAACCAACAGTAATTTATTTAGTGTGAGGTGAATAATGTTAGAAAAAACTTATAAAAATTTATCAAGAATCTGGATGGTTGCATTTGCCATCGGATTTGTGGCATTAGTATTAAAGTTTGCAACTGGCGAAAGACTTGCCGGTTACGGAAGTTATGTTCCCTGGGGTTTGTGGGTTGCGTTGTATTTTCATTTTGTCGGAATTGCTGGTGGTGTATTTGCAATCGGTACAATTGGTTACATCTTCAATCTTACCGGATTCCGAGAAAATTTCAGAGTTGTAATTGTTGTTTCAGTTGCTGCAGTTATTACCGGACTATTTGCAATATGGTTAGACCTTGGGCAACCATTCCGATTTGCAAGAATTTTATATGCTCCAAACTTTGGTTCGATGATGGCTTTTAATGCCTGGATGTATTCATTATTTATAATTACTGCTGCACTCATTTTTTATCTCACAATGAACAAAGAAAAACAAACTGATTTACACGATAGAAAAAGATGGTTGCTTCCGCTAATGGCATTAGCGTTTTTATTTTCGATTGCATTCCCAAGTCAAAGCGGCGCTTTCTTCGGAGTTGTCGATGCAAAACCATTCTGGAGCTCGCCATTACTGCCAATATTATTTTTAGTATCTGCTATAACTTCAGGCGGTGCAGTTTTATTATTGGTTTACACTTTCCTTCATTACGAAGAATTTGATTTAACACATCAGCCATTTAAGATACTTCGTTATACAATTATCGGCGGAATAATTTTTTATTTCATTGCCGAGTTTGCTGAATACAGTCTTGTATTTTGGTCGCCGAACTCACACATCCGTGAAGCTGTAGAACTCATCTTATTTGGTCCATTCTGGTGGGTATTCTGGGTTGTTCATCTTGGCGGAGCGTTGATTGCACTTTATCTTTTATTAAAAGGAAAAACTTATCAGACCGTTGGAACCGGTGCTTTTATTGTCGCTGTTACTTTTGTTTCAGCAAGATTAAATATTCTTGTTCCTGGTCAGGCAGTTGCTGAACTAAAAGGGCTGAAGGAAGCATTCTATCACGAAAGATTAAAGTTTGATTACTCAGCAACTTTGAATGAATATTTGATTGCACTATTCATTGGTGCGTTTGGAGTTGCATTGGTTTATTTCGGAATTAAACTTCTTTCTCAATTCACTAAAAAGAAATTAGGAACAGAATTATGAAACAAGAATTAATTGATAAGTCAAGAAGAAGTTTTTTGGCAAAAGGAGCATTACTCGGCGGTGGTGCTCTGGCGGCTATCTTTGGCGGCGAAAAAGTTTCCGCTCAAACTCAGCAGATGATAATAAAAAGTAAAAGACCTGATGTTGATTATCCATTTAATGATCCCGAGAACATAATTTACTCTGCTTGTCTTAATTGTAATACTGGTTGCGGCATCAAAGCCAAAATTCAAGATGGCGTTTTGGCAAAGATCGATGGTAATCCTTACAATCCCTGGACTATGGTTCCTCATCTTTCAATGAAAACTGATATTGATGAAGCTGCAAGAATTGATGGTGCGCTTTGTCCAAAAGGCCAGGCCGGTGTGCAGATTGCTTATGATCCATACAGAATAAGAAAGGTTCTGAAACGTGCCGGCAAACGCGGTGAAAATAAATGGATAACAATTTCATTTGAAGATGCAATTAAAGAAATAGTTGAAGGCGGAAAACTTTTTGCAAATGTTCCCGGCGAAGAGAACAGAGTTGTTGAAGGGTTAAAAGATATTATGGCTTTGCTTGATGCTGAAGTGGCTAAAGCTATGGCAGACGATATCAAAGCAATTTGGGATGAAAAAGATAAAACAAAGAAAAAAGAATTGGTTGCCGCATTCAAGGAAAAACATAAAGCTCATCTTGACAAACTGATTGATCCTGAACATCCTGATTTAGGTCCTAAAAATAATCAGTTCGTAATTGCCTGGGGAAGATTAAAGAATGGAAGAAAGGATTTCCTTTCAAGATTCGGTTCTGCTTTTGGCACTACTAATCTTCACGGACATACAACCGTTTGCCAAGGCTCACTCTATTTTACCTGCAAAGCAATAAGCGAGCAATATCAAGGTGGTAAGTTTACAGGTGGACAGAAGTTTTATTGGCAGGCAGATCTTGAACACGCTAAATATGTTTTGTTTGTTGGTGCAAATTTATTTGAAGCGAACTACGGTCCAACTAACCGAACTGTTCGCTTAACTGAAAATCTGGCAAAAGGATATACAAAAATCGCTGTTGCTGATCCTCGATTTTCCAAACTTGCAAGCAAAGCACACAAGTGGTTACCGATAAAACCAGGAACTGATTCTGCACTTGCTTTAGCAATGATCCAATGGATAATTAATAATAACCGTTATGATGAAAAGTTTTTAAGAAATGCTAACAAAGCTGCTGCTAAAGAATCAAATGAAACAAGCTGGACTAACTCAACCTGGTTAGTTGAAATTAAAGACGGCCAACCTGGTAAATTAATTCGCGCTGCTGATTTTGGTTTGAAGTCAGCTGAAAAAAGAAAAATTGCTGATCCGAAAGACAAAACCAAAGAGATTGAGTATGAAGAAAAGTTTATGGTTGTGATGGTAAATGGTAAACCAACCTGGGTTGATCCTAATGATGAAAAAAATCCTGTTTATGGTGATTTGTTTGTTGATGCTGAATTAACAAATAAAGAAGGAAAGAAAGTAAGAGTTAAATCCGGTTTGCAGATTCTCAAAGAATCTGCTGAAGAAAATTCTATCAGCAAATGGTGTGAAATAGCCGGAGTAAATGAAAAAGATGTAATTGAAGTTGCCCGCGAGCTAACAAGCTATGGTAAACAAGCTGCTGTTGATATTCATCGTGGACCGGCACAACATACCAATGGATTCTATAATGTGCTAAGCTGGATGTCGTTGAATATGCTGCTTGGAAATTTCGATTGGGCGGGTGGACTATCAAAAGGTGCTACCTATAAATATGATGGCTCAAAAGGAGGAGTATTTGATTTAACAAAAGTGAAGGGGAAAATTCCAACTTTTGGAATAAGTTCAATTCGTCACGATGTTGATTATGACAAGACAACAATCTTTGAAGGTTATCCTGCAAAAAGAAACTGGTATCCGCTGTCATCTGATATTTATGAGGAAATAATTCCAAGTATTGGTGATGCTTATCCGTATCCGATTAAAGCTTTATTCTTCTATATGGGTGCACCGACCTATGCTTTACCGGCTGGACACACTAATATTGAAGTGCTTGCAGATGTAAATAAGCTTCCGTTGTTCTTCTGCAGCGATATATTAATCGGTTCAACTTCAATGTATGCTGATTATATATTTCCCGATTTGTCATTTCTTGAAAGATGGGAATTTCAGGGAACACATCCCAATATGCCGGCAAAAGTTGAAAATGTTCGTCAGCCCGTTATTTCGCCCATTCCGGAAAAAGTAAAAGTTTATGGCGAAGAAGTACCCATTTGTCTTGAATCATTGATGATGGCTTTGAATGAAAAACTCGGTTTAAAAGCATTTGGTAAAAATGCTCTCGGTGATGGAATTGATTTCACACGTCCAGAAGATTTTTATCTCAGAGCTGTTGCTAATATTGCTTTTGGTGAAGAACCCGGCAAAGAAGTACCAGATGCAAATGATCGTGAACTTGAAGTATTTTCTAAAGCAAGAAGACATCTTGATAAATCTGTTTTTGATGAGCAGAAATGGAAACAAATTGTTGGTGATGATAAATGGCGTAAAGTTGTTTATATACTTAACCGCGGTGGAAGATTCGAAGACCATCATAAATCATTTGAAGGAGATAAATTAAAAAACAAATATGCAGCATTGCTGAATTTGTATCAGGAAAAGACTGCTACTAAAAAATATTCAGCAACAGGTAAACACTATTACGGATATGCCAAGTATATTCCTATAATGAATTATGCTCAGCAATCAGTTGATGATCTTTCAGAAGGTTATGATCTGCATTTGATAACTCACAGAACAATCACACAAACTAAGTCACGCACAATTGCTGCATATTGGCTTCAACCTATTATGCCGGAAAACGGAATACTGGTTAATCCAAAAGATGCTAAGAAATTAGGTTTAAGAAAAGATGATTTGGTAAAAGTCATCAGTGCTACCAATAAGGAGGGACAATGGGATCTTAAGAATGGAAAAACTAAAGACATCGTTGGTAAAGTAATTCCTACTGAAACAATAAGACCAGGCGTTGTCTCTTTTGTTCTCGGGTTTGGACATTGGGCAACCGGTGCAGATGATTTTTATGTTGATGGAGAAAAAATTAAAGGTGATTCCAGAAGAGCAAAGGGTGTACACGCTAATGCAGCAATGTGGACTGATCCATCTTTACGCAATAATACTTGTATGCTCGATCCCGTTGGCGGTAGTGTTTCGTTTTATGATACTAAAGTAAAGTTGGTTAAAGTTTAGTTAGTTTTGTTTTGTTCTTTTAAAATATTTTCTCCGAGTTGAGGAGTCTAAAAAGATTTTATTACCACAAAGGTCACTAAGTTCATCACAAAGTAACACCAAGGTTTAAACTTTGTGCCCTTTGTGTCCGTCAGCTGACGGATATCTTTGTGCGAATTTGTGGTAAAAAAATTTTTAAATCTTTATGATTCATCAACCGACTTGTCTGGCTTCAGACAGATAGGGTAAGTTTGGAAACGAACTTGCCTGCCAGTTCGCCGATTTAATTCGGTGGGACGCTTTGCAAAGGAGAGTTTACAATTTTGATTTTGGAAATAAATCATCACTTTAAACCCCGCTATGCAAAGCGGGGTTTTTTTATAAATGTTAAGAACCACAAAGGTCACTAAGTTCATCACAAAGGAACGCGAAGGTTTAAACTTTGTGTCCTTTGTGTCCGTCAGCTGACGGAATCCTTTGTGCGACTTTGTGGTAAATATAATTATTGTCAATCATTAAATGGAGAGAAAACAATGTCACAAATACCAAAACGATTTCAAAAATTCACAGAAGATTATCCGGAAGTTGCAAAAGCTTATGAAGCACTTGGCGATGCTGTTCACGCAGCCGGAACATTGGATGAAAAAACTCGCGCACTAATCAAACTTGCAATTTCAACCGGTGCTCGATTAGAAGGTGCTGTTCACGCACACACTCGCAAAGCATTAAAAGCTGGTTGTACTCAAGAAGAAATTAGACAAGTTGCTTTGCTTTCGTTACCAACAATCGGACTTCCTTCAATGATGACTGCATTAAGTTGGATTGATGATATTATTGAGAATAAAAAATGATTGAGAGTTTAGTAAATCTTTTCTGGGCTTTCGTTAAAGTTGGTTCTTTTTCTTTCGGTGGTGCTTATTCATTAATCCCATTGATTGAAAAAGAAGTTGTTAAAAATCATCAGTGGTTAAGTCACGATGAATTTTTCAAAGTACTTGGAATGGTTGAAATATTTCCAGGTGCTATTTCTATAAAGTTTGCAACATACACAGGATATAAAACTGCCGGAATTCTTGGAGCTGTTGCAGCAAATCTTGGAAACATTTTTACTCCGGCAATATTGATTTTGCTCAGTACTTACATTTATTCCATTTATGAAAAAAATGTTTTTGTAACGAAAGCTTTTGATGGAATTAAATATGCTGTCATAGGGATGATTGCAGCAATAATGTATCAGTATGCCGTTAAGAATGGAAATCATTGGCAAGAATTTGTGTTACTCGCAGTTGGTGCAGCATTGATAATTTTTTTCAAACTTCATCCGGCTTATGTTGTACTGATTGCAGCAGTAATTGGAATATTACTTTATTAATATGATGGAATATTCATTTGAGAGTTAAATATTAGTTGAACTCATCCCCTCGCCCCTTCTCTTAAGAAGAGAAGGGGAATAAGTCCCTCTCTTTGTAAGAGAGGGATTTAGGGTGAGTTTTAGAATCTTTTTTCTTGTTTAATAATAGAGAATATAGACTTTATGAAATTAACAGATTCATTTGGAAGAATACACGACTATGTTCGTATTTCTCTGATTGATAAATGCAATCTGAATTGTATTTACTGCAATCCAGCGAATTCTTTTGCACGATTTGAATCTAACAAATCAATTCTCTCTTATGAGGAATTGTATCGCTTAATAAAAATACTGGTGCGAGATTTAGAGGTGAAGAAGATACGTTTCACCGGTGGTGAGCCACTCATCAGAAAAGATGTAATGAATTTTTTTGAAATGATATCATCACTTAAAAATCAATATGATTTTGAAATTGGCATTACAACTAACGGCACACATCTGCTTGATAAACTTGATTCGCTACACAACTTTGGTGTTGAACGATTAAATATTAGTCTCGACACTTTGAATAAAACAAAATTTGTTGCAATTACCGGCAGCGATTATTTTGATGAAACGCTCACAGCAATTAAAAAGTCGGTATCGATGAAATTCAAATCAGTAAAAGTAAATATGGTTGTTATCAAAAATATTAATGATGATGAGTTGAGTGATTTCGTTGAGTATTTCAAAACACATCCAATCACACTAAGATTTATTGAGTATATGCCATTCACCGGTAATCAATGGGATGATTCGAAATTTTTAAGCTGGAAAGAAATGAAAAGCAGAATCGAAGAAAAATTTTCTTTAACAGAAATTCAAAGCGATGGAAAAGTTTCTAAAGATTTTTTTGTTGATGGTGCAATTTTAAAAGTTGGATTCATCAGCTCGATTTCCGATCATTTCTGTGATAGTTGTAATCGTCTTCGCATTACCGCAAAGGGACAAATAAAAAATTGTCTCTTTTCAAATCCATCAGATTTGAGTTTAAAATCTTTTTTAGCCGATGAAACTATACCAGATGAAATGGTCATTGAGTTCATACAAAATTCATTGCAATCAAAATGGTTAAAGCATCCAAGTGCGAATGAATTATCACAACTAAATCAAAACAATATGATGAGTATAGGCGGATGAAGAAAAAATTATCACATATTAACAGTAAAGGCAAAGCAGAAATGGTGGATGTTTCTGAAAAAGAAATATCAGTACGCACAGCTGAAGCTTATGCTGAAGTAAAAGTTTCGAAAGAAGTTTTTAACGCAATCAAAAACAATTCAGTAAAGAAAGGCGATGTGCTTTCAATTGCAAAGTTTGCCGGCATTCAAGCAGCAAAAAAAACAAGCGAGTTGATTCCACTTTGTCATAATATATTCATATCTAAAATTGATGTTGAATTAAAATTGAATCCCAAAAAGAAAACTGTTGAAATAAAATCTTTTGCAAAGACTACTGCACAAACCGGAATTGAGATGGAAGCATTAACTGCCGTTTCGGTTGCTGCATTGACTGTCTATGATATGTGTAAAGCGATTGATAAGTCAATGATCATCAGTGAAATTAAATTGTTAAGTAAAACTGGAGGAAAAAGTGGAAGCTATTTTATTAAATAACTCAGTGGTTCTCCGTGATATCTCTGTGTTTCTCTGTGTAACAAGAATAATTACACGGAGAGCCGCAGAGAACCCACAGAGAAACACAGAAAGGAAATATTTATGAATAACATTGAGACAAAAGAATTTCCATTAGAAGTTGAAACAAAAAACATAATCGGCAAAGTTGTTGCAATATCCATCAGCAAGAAAAAAGGAATACCAAAGACAAATGTTCAATCTGCAAAATTGATAGAGAACTTTGGAATTGAAGGAGATGTTCACGCTGGTAACTGGCACAGACAAATTAGTTTTCTTGCACTCGAAAGTATTGATAAAATGCGTGAGAAAGGATTGCCAAATCTTCGTCCCGGCGCATTTGCAGAAAATATCACAACAGAATTTCTGGAATTGCCTGATTTAGAAATTGGAACACGAATGAAAATTGGTAAAGAAGCTGAACTGGAGATAACGCAGATAGGAAAAGAATGTCACAGCAAGTGTGCAATCTTTTACAAAGTAGGTGATTGTGTTATGCCGCGCGAAGGAATTTTTGCAAAAGTAATTCGTAGCGGAGAAATATTCATCGGTGATGAAATTAAAATACTTAGTGCTCCTTAGTGATGAACTTCGTGTAACTTTGTGGTAAAAAAAAGCTTAACCACATAGTTCACAAAGGATTCCGTCAGCTGACGGACACAAAGAACACAAAGGAGAAATATGATAAACTATAACGAAGCACTTGAAATAATTAAAAACGAATTTGAAAAATTAACACTTCACAGTGAGGAAGTTGATTTGTTCGAATCATTCAACCGCATACTTGCTGAAGATGTAATTGCTGATGTTGATTTACCTCCATTTGATAATTCAGCGGTAGATGGCTATGCAATCAAATATTCAGAGAGAACAAAATGGAATATAATCGGCGAAATATCAGCCGGAAATTTTTCCTCATTCACCTTAACTGAGAATGATGCAGTACTTATTACAACCGGAAGTAAACTTCCACCGAATGCTGATACAATTATTCCAATTGAAGATGTAGAGGTAAATGGCAAAGATCTTTTCCTAAAGCAAAATTCTTTTTTCAGAAAAGGAATGAATATACGCAAACAAGGAAATGATTTAAGAAAAAATGAAATTGCAGTCCATTGCTTCACAAAAATTGATGCAAAGACTATCGCAGTACTTGCAAGCTGTGGAAAAGAAAAAGTAAAAGTTTATTCTAAGCTTAAAACTGCAATTCTTGCAACCGGCGATGAGCTGATTCCAATTAATGAGAAACCGATTGATGATAAACTTCGGGTATCAAACAATTATTCTCTTTATGCTGCAGTGAAAGAAATGAATCACATAGTTATCAATCTTGGTTTCATAAAGGATGATAAAAAATTAATTTCTGAAAAGATTAAAGCAGCTTTAGAATTAAATATTGATTTGCTTATTACAACCGGCGGAGTATCTGTCGGTAAATATGATTTTCTGAAAGAAGTTTTTGAAGAACAAGGTGTGAAAGAAAAATTCTGGAAAGTAAATATCAAACCCGGCAAACCGATTTATTTCGGATTGTATGAAAAAGATGAAAGAAGAATTTTAATATTTGGTTTGCCCGGTAATCCGGTTTCATCACTTGTAAATTTTTATGTATTTATAAAGCCAGCAATTGAATTCTTATTCAGACAAAATGAAATTAAAAGTGTAACAGCAACTCTACAGAATGATTTAAAGAAGAAAGATGGAAAGCGGCATTTCCCGCGAGGAATATTATTTGAAGAAAATGGCGAATGGAAAGTCACTTCAGAATTTTCTCAATCATCCGGCAATCTTGTTGAAATGAGTCGCTCAAATTGTTTAATTGAAATTGAAGAGGATAAATTGAATCCCCAAAAAGGAGACAGAGTGAAATGTATTCTGATATAACCGGAGTAATTCTTGCTGGCGGAAAAAGCTCACGAATGGGCGTGAACAAATCTTTTTTAAAATTAGGAAATCAAACAATCATCGAGCGCATTGTTGAGTTGATGAAATCAATTTTTACTGAAGTTATAATTATTACAAACACTCCTGATGAATATAAATTTCTCAAACTTCCTTTATATGAAGATATTTACAAATGGAAAGGACCACTTGCTGGAATTCATTCAGCATTAACTCATTCGCGAACAGAGAAAATTTTTGTTCTCTCGTGTGATGTTCCGTTTATGTCAAAAGAGATGATTGAATATATCGTTGAGTACAAAAGCGATAAATCAATTGTTTTCTGTGAAGCTGCCGGATATCATCAACCGCTAGTTGGAGTTTATTCAAAAAAGATTTTAAGTGCGATTGAAAAATTTATTTCGAATAATGAAATTAGTAATAAATCATTTCATCAATTTCTCAAGATAGTTGATGTTGAAATAATCCATCCTGAAAAATTATCTTTTTATAAAGATGAAATTTTTTTCAATGTGAATAGACCTGAAGATTATGAGCAACTTAAATTAAAATATGAACTTTCCTGAGCATTGATTTAATTATAATAATCAATACTGCATCCGCAACCATCCCACTTACGATCATAAAAATCCAATCGCTCCTTTACAAAACTTTCTGCTTCTTCAAGTGAGTTCATTTTTCTTAACAGTATTTCATTTTTATCAGACATTTCCTGAACGAATATATCATCATTGTATTTTAGAATTCTGATAAAATCAGAAAGCAAAGTATTCTCCTCTTTTAGTATTATTGCACAAGCTAATAAAATATCAAGTTCTTCTTTCTGAAGCACAACATATGATTTTTCTTTAACTGAATCGATAATTTCATTAACTGACATAATATATTCTCCTGAAATTTACTGACTGTTTGATGAAAGTAAATTCACGAAGTTTCAAACAGGGGTTATTGTGCGTTAAATACTGCTACCGGACAAGAGCAATTATTCAATAGTCTTTCAACACGAGGTCCAATATAGAGTGAATCTCCGGCTGGTCTTACATCAGTCCCGACGATTACAAGATCAGTTTTATATTCAATTGCTTTACTTAAAATTACATTCTCAACATCAGCTCCGAATTCAACAAGCACTTTTACATTTACTCCCAGCGATTCACCAAACTTTTTCAGTTCAAGCAAACTTTGCATTGCAAAATTTTTCTGTCTTTCTTTCACACTGCCTTCAACATCAAGATTATATACATCCTTTTTCTCTTCAATTACAGTAATGATAATAACTTCCTGGTGAGGATTATTTACCAGAGAGAATGCAAGCTCCGCTGCTCTTTTCGAAGCAAGACTTGCATTAGAGGGAACTAATATTTTATTAGGCTGCCAGTTATCTCTGTAACCTGAACCCTGAATTACTAAACTTCTGCAGGGAGATAATCGAATTAATTCATCAACAAGGGGATTAAATATTTTTTGTGATTGAGCTGATCGCTCAGTTGCTCCTATAACAATTAAGTCATAAGATTTTTTTGCTTCGTTGATAATACTTTCAAGTGGATTGTTTGAAATGACAACTTTCTTATTTAAATCTGAGGCAGGGAAAAGCTTTGCCAGGTTATCTAGAAAAGTTACGCTTTCATTCTTGTGCTGCTCATCAGTTATAGTCAACAATGTGATTGAAAGATCTTTCTTCGAAGCAATTTGCTGAATAATCTTTGCTTCGATCATTTTCTTTTCATAATCAGAACGTATTCTTACCGGTAATAAAATTCTGTTTAAAGATTTAATCAGATAATCTTTTGTAATCGCTTCGTGTTCAAGTCTTTTCAGTTCAGCTTCTTGTGGAATTACTTTTCCTAATGTGAACTTGAGTAAGATTGGAGACATTATTGATGTTACAACTGCCATAAGAATTATTACAGAAAAAATCTCGGGAGTTATTACATTAAATGATAAACCTATAGTAGCGATTATTATTTGAATAGCTCCGCGAGCGTTCAATCCCGCACCGAAACTTAATGCAGTCCAATGATCAATTCCGGCCAAAAATCTTGCACCGAGATAAGCGCCAATGATTTTACTCAATGTTGCAACAACAATTAAAACCAAAGCAAGCAAAGCCAACTCAATATTCAGAAGTGCTTTTATGTCAACTTTCAATCCGGCAGAGGCAAAAAATATCGGAGCGAACACACCAAATGTTATGCTTTCAATTCTTACAAGTGCATCTTTAGGAAGCGAGGAAACTTGTGAAAAAACTATTCCTGCAATGAATGCTCCGAAAACAGCTTCAAGATGAATTGCCTGGGCGATGGCAGAGAAAAATAAAATAAAAATAAAAATTAAAGTAATAATCTTATATCTGCTCTGAATTTTATCCTGAACAAACTGTGTTAGCTCTTTTGCAAGTACTCTTCCAATAAAAAAACTCAACGAAACGAACAGTAATACTTTTACAATTGCATAAGCTGAATCACTAATAGTTACCGAACCAATTTGTATTAAACCGAGAACGAAAGAAAGAATTATCCAGGCAACGGTGTCATCAATCATTCCGGCTGCAATTGTAATTTGTCCGATATCTCTTCTTAAAAGATTAAGGTCAATTAGAACTTTAGCTATAACCGGAATAGCAGAAACTGACATCGCTGTTGCAATAAACAAAGAAAATATAAATCGCTCTTCGGGATTAACTAAAAGTTTATCAGGAATAAGGTAGCAAATAAAAAATCCGCTCAAGAATGGAATGACTAAACCACCTAAAGCAGTTGAGCTGGCACTTTTGAAATGATGTTTAATTAATCCTAAATCAATTTCATATCCGGTAATGAAAAGCAACATCAATGCACCAAGCAACGAAACTATTTCTAACATCACAGAAGGATACTGGTAAAGATTAACATATGGAGATATGAATTCGATGTTGCCAAGTATTGAAGGCCCTAATAATACACCAGCTATAATTTCACCAATCACTGCTGGTTGTTTAAGCTTCTGAGAAATTTCACCAAGCAATCTTGCAGCAAAAAGCAGCAATAAAAGCTGAACCAATATTTTTAATATTTCCTGATGCAATAGTTTCTCTCTCTTTTCAATGTTCAAAAATAAGTTAATCAGATAAATATTTCATTCAGGTGTTTAATCTGATGATTTCATAGTTCTGAGTTAAATCTTTACTATAAATTAACTTTAAATCAAACAATAATTATTATGATTTGAATATATTGCAAGTTAATTATGAATAAGACGCAAAGAAGAAATGGATAAAAAGAATCTTGTAATCAATTTATTGCCCGAATACTATCAGGAGCTTATAGATTTGCCGTGGGATCAACCACTTGATCAATGGAATCCGAAGCAAATAAAATTTCTTGAAATCAGAAAAGGAATTTCAAAACACACTGTAAGATTTGTTCGCACAAAAAATTTTTCTTTTGCAATTAAGCAGACAAATCCTATTAATGCATATTTTGAAAATGAGTCGCTGATTAAATTATTGCAGAATGGAATTCATGCACTTAGACCAGTTGGTTATATTTTTTTCAAGAAAAATTTATTTATGAAAGATTCCGATCCGGATAATGTTCTTGCTTTTCTGATTACGGTTCTTGAAGAAAAATCAATTCCGCATTCCATTCTGTTTAGCTGGGACTTTAACGAGCAAAACCGGAAGATAATTTTTGAAGCATCCTCTGAACTTTTAGCCAATCTTCATTTCAATAATATCTTTTGGGGCGATGCTTCTTTATCGAATATTCTTGTAAAGTTCTTAAAGATAAAAGATGAGAACGGCAGAACCTTCACTGAACTTAAAGCTTTTCTTTCTGATGCGGAATCAGTTAGCTTTTTAAAGAATATTTCTGATGAACAAAGACAGAATGATATTGATAATTTTATTCATTCAATCGAAGAAGTAAACATGAATTTAATTGGTAAAAAAGAACTAAGTAATCTGGAAGATGACAAAAAATATTTTCTTAATAGTTATTCCGAACATTTTTCATTGCTTCATAAGACAAAACAATTTGAAGAAACAACAGGACTTAAAGTCAAAAAACATTTTTACAGAATTACAGATAAATATTCAATTGAATCTATCATTAAACAAATTGAAGAACACAAATGGTATCTTAGTGAGATAGCTCAAAAGGAGGTTGATTTAAAGACTGCAGCAAAGGATTGGATAAAAAATATTTATGAACCAACTATCAATGAGTTTAACCACTTTAAACTTTTTGATTTATTCCCTAAAACAAATTCACTTAAACTTTATGTGGATATTATGGCGCATAAATATTATATCAGTCTGGAGCAGAATAAAGATGTAGGTATTTCTTATGCAATAAAAAGTTATTGTGAGAAGTACTCCAATCAGGAACAATCCACAATAACAAAGCTTGTAGATAATCTTATTAAACGATTAGCAAAAATTTTCCCTCAAAGCTATAATCTTTAAGAAAGCATCAAACACAATTGTGCTTAGTAGCACTCGGAATCATCAAATAAATTTCTATCGTAAAAGGACTTTAGGTAATTTTGGAAAGACAAATTTTGAAATTCATTAAACCAGTAACAGGAGAAATAAAATGACGAACATAATAGATATTTGGGCAAGAGAAATACTTGATTCCCGCGGCAATCCAACAATTGAAGTTGAGGTTGCTCTTGAAAGCGGAGTTGTTGGCAGAGCTGCAGTTCCAAGCGGGGCATCAACAGGTGAACACGAGGCAGTTGAACTTCGTGATGGAGATAAATCAAGATATAATGGCAAAGGCGTACTTAAAGCAGTTGAAAATGTTAATGAAAAAATTGCTGATGAACTTATTGATTTTGATGCCACAGATCAGGTTGCAATTGATAATTTATTAATCACTCTTGACGGAACAGAAAATAAATCTAATCTTGGTGCTAATGCAATGCTTGGTGTCTCACTGGCTTGTGCAAAAGCATCTGCAGAATTTTTTGGTTTACCACTTTATAAATATATCGGAGGAGTAAATGCTAAAACCCTTCCTGTTCCTATGATGAATATTCTTAATGGTGGTAAGCATGCGGATAATAATGTTGATTTTCAGGAATATATGATAATGCCTGTTGGCGCACCAAATTTTGCTGAAGCATTAAGAATGGGCGCCGAAACTTTTCATGCATTAAAGTCAGTTTTGAAATCAAAAGGATATAACACCGCTGTTGGTGATGAAGGTGGTTTTGCACCAAACCTCAAATCAAATGAAGAAGCAATTGAAGTTATTCTTGAAGCTATAAACAAGACTGGTTACAAAGTTGGTGACGAGATTGCAATTGCACTCGATCCTGCAGCAAGTGAATTCTTTATCAAAGAAAAAAATGCTTATCATCTTTTCAAATCTGCTCCTGATAAAATTATTCCAATTGAAAAAATGGTTGATTATTGGGCTGATTGGGTTAATAAATATCCAATCGTTTCACTTGAAGATGGTATGGCAGAAGATGATTGGGATGGATGGAAACTTTTGACTGACAAACTTGGGAGTAAAATTCAATTAGTTGGTGATGATATATTCGTAACCAATACTGACAGACTTGCCAGAGGAATTGAAATGGGTGTTGCTAATTCAATTCTTATTAAAGTAAATCAAATCGGAACTCTTACAGAAACTCTTGATGCAATTGAGCTTGCAAAAATTAATGGTTATACTTCTGTAATAAGTCACAGAAGTGGCGAAACAGAGGATACAACTATTGCTGATATTGCTGTGGCCACAAATGCCGGACAAATAAAAACCGGTTCTGCTTCAAGAACTGATAGAATTGCAAAGTATAATCAACTTCTTAGAATTGAAGAAGAACTTGATACTACGGCAGTATTCCCAGGTTTATCTGCGTTGAATTACAACGGCTAATTTCTTTTAAGCCCGGCTTTTTAAGTCGGGCATTTTTGTCTTTAAAAATAATCGGGTACATCTATGAATAAAAAACAATTACAATCAATTAAAGAAATTATCAAAAAAAATCACATTGAATTCATTGATCTTAAAGCAAATGATTTAACCGGCAGACTTCATCATATTACACTTCCTTATTATGATAACATTCTCGAACGATTAATCACCGAAGGTGTTGGATTCGATGGTTCAAGTTATGGATTTAAGAAAGTTGAAAACAGCGATATGATTCTCGTTCCTGATTTAGATACTGCAAAGATAGATCCTTTCCGCTATGCACCTACACTGAGTTTTTATTCTCATATTATCTTAACAGACAAAGAAAGAACTCCGTTTAATCAGGATGGAAGATTTTTAGCAAAGAAAGCTGAAAACTTATTGGAAGAAATTACCGGGGCCGATAAATCCTGGTGGGGACCAGAATTTGAATTTTATATCTTCTCAAATGTTGAATATGATACACGTACTGCATCTTCTTACTATAAAGTTGAACACGCAGAAGAGTTTTATAAAAAAGCTTATCACGCTGCAAATCCATTTGATGAATATGATGATTTCAGGGATGAAGCGTGCAAACTTCTGAAGGCGCAAGGAATTAATGTAAAATATCATCATCACGAAGTCGGAGAACGAGGTCAGCAGGAAATTGAAACTTATTTTTCTGATTTGCTTACAACAGCAGATAACATAATCACAACAAAATACATCCTTTTCAACTTTGCAAAACAAAAAGGTCTTTACATTACATTTATGCCTAAACCAATGTATCAGCAGGCGGGCAATGGAATGCATCTTCACTTTTACATAACGAAGAATGGAAAAAATCTTTTCTATAAAAAAGGTGAATACGGAAATTTCAGTGAACTTGGACTTTATTTTATCGGAGGTATGTTAAAACACGCTCCTGCATTATCTGCTTTCACAAATCCTTCAACAAATTCATACAAAAGACTTGTGCCGGGTTTTGAAGCTCCGGTTGCATTGACTTATGGAATGGGAAATCGTGCGGGTGCAATAAGAATTCCTAAGTATGTAAGCAATCCACAGGAAACAAGATTTGAATATCGTCCGCCTGATGCAACTGCAAATCCATATTTATGTTTAGTTGCAATGCTGCTTGCAGGCATTGATGGAGTGGTTAACAAAATTGATCCGCGAAAAGAAGGATTTGGTCCATATGATAAAAATTTTCTCGAAGGTGACGATGTACACAAGATTCATTTTTTACCTCGTAATCTTGCCGAAGCTTTGGATGCTCTGGAACTGGATAATGAATTTTTAAAACGCGGAAATATTTTTACAGATGAACTGCTTCAGCAGTGGATTAAAACAAAGAATGAAGAAATTCATTCAATTGGTACAATGCCGCATCCGTTTGAGTATAAAATGTACTTTAATCTTTAATAGTTGACTCTTGAATTTATCATTTAATAAATACAAGGAATAATATGAACCAGACAAATGAAATCAAGCATTGCCTCAATTGCAATGTAACTGAAAATGAAATTCCACTAATAAACTTAAACTTTACCGGAAGAAAGGAATTTATTTGTTCAAGATGTTTACCGATTCTAATACACTCACCTCAGAAATTGGTTGGTAAACTTGATGGTGCAGATAAAATTCCATCAGCAAATCACTAATTAAAAAGTACTCAGTCCATTGAGTAAATTTACTCAATGGATTGAGTAACTAATCAGAATAAATCTATAACATCCAGCTTTAAAAGATCCTCCCACTTAAATGCTTCATCTGAAACCAGGACTGATTTTTTGATGTTAAATTTTTTAGAAAAAACAATAAGACCTTTGTGCGATTTAACCCTGCCAATTTTAACTTCGATAGGGATAATTTTATTATTCTTCTGAATCACAAAATCCACCTCTTCATTTACATCTCTCCAGTAATAAACATTAAAATTATTCACTCTTGCCGAATTAATTAAATGAGCCCCAATAGTTTGTTCAACTTTTCTGCCCCATTTAACCTGATCATTTTTAATTGATTTAAAATTTAAATCTTCATAAACTGAGGAAAGGGAGGTATTATAAACCATCCATTTGGGAGAGGAAGATCTTGATTTGATTTTTGAGCCGGAAAATTTTTGAAGTCCACTCAAAAGCCACACTTCATCCAACAATTTCTGGTATTGAGCTAAAGTAGTAGTATTACCAGCATCAGTTAATTGACCTAAAATTTTTGTGTATGAAAGAACTTCTCCGCTAAAAATACATCCCAGTTCAAAAAGATTTTTAAGTAATGCTGGTTTTTGAATATTCGTAAGTTGAAGAATATCCTTCGAAATTGTTGGTTCAATGATCGAGTTCCTGATATAGTCTTTCCATCTTGACTCATCACTAATTAGGTGGGCAGAACCGGGATAACTTCCAAAGTAAACAAAATCATTGGCAGTAAAACCAAAAGCATCAGACATTTCAGAATATGACCAATGCGGCAATTGAATTAATTCAAACCTTCCCATTAGTGATTCGCTTAAACCTTTTGAAATTAAAAGGGTTGATGATCCTAATAAAATCACTCGAATATTTAAACTGTTTCTTCTGTCTTTATCCCATTCTTTCTTAATTAGTTCGCTCCAGTTATTTATCTTTTGAACCTCATCGATTATAAGCAGATAGGTGTTTGAACCGGATGTTTTTAACTTAGTACGAACGAAATCCCATTGCTGTTGAATCCAAATAGTATTAGATGAAGGAACAGCGTCTGCTGAAACAAAATGAAAGGGAACATTAATCTTTTTTGTCAATTGAATTGCAAGAGTGGTTTTCCCGACCTGTCTTGGGCCTGTAATTACCTGGATAAGATTTTTTCGCTCTGCAAGTCTTGACTGAATTATTTTAAGTTGTTTTCTCTCGTACATAAAATTTACTCAATTGACTGAGTAAATTTACTCAATGGATTGAGTAAATTCCAAGACTTTACTCAGAGCTGAGTTAATACTTTTTCATAAACTTCATAAGTTTTATCATCGAAGCAAACGAAAATAACTTTTTCGATAAAATCATTTTTTTCTAAAAACTTTTTCACTTCGTTAACAGCAATCTTGGTTGCTCTTTCTAATGGGAAACGATAAACTCCTGTACTTATTGCTGGGAATGCAATAGTTTTGATTTCATTCTCTACTGCCAGCTTCAAAGAATTTCTATAGCAATTTGCAAGAAGTTCATCTTCATTGTGATTACCGCCTTGCCAAACAGGTCCAACAGTATGGATTATATATTTTGCAGGCAAGTTAAATCCCGGAGTAATTTTAGCTCCACCTGTTTCACACCCGCCAAGTTTTCTGTTATATTCAAGAAGCTCCGGACCTGCAGCACGATGAATTGCTCCATCAACTCCTCCACCACCAAGCAATGAAGTGTTCGCGGCATTTACTATTGCATCAACTTTAAGTTTAGTAATGTCGCCTTTATGAAGTTCTATTTGTGTTTTCATAACTTCATCAAAAATTTATGAATAATTGAATTTGATTTTATAAGTTAACATTCAAAAAATTCTTAAATAAAATTATAAAACTAAAAGGAGAAGTTAAATTGAAATCTGTTCGCTTATTTCTGCTTTATTCGGTTTTACTTTTTACAATAATCAGTTGCAGCTCCGGCAAAGAATTTCAGCAAGTTGAAAGTAAACTACATAGATGGTTGTTATCACAACCGGATTTAACTGTAAAGAAGTTAGAATCAAATGAAATGTTCAGTGAAATTTATGAAATATTTATTGAGCAGCCGATTGATCATTTCAATCCGAATAGTCCGAAGTTTAAGCAGCAATTTTTCCTTTCACATAAAGACGAAAATTTGCCGATGATTGCTGAGCTCGATGGTTATTCTGTTTACAACCGACCAAATGAATTGAGTAGGCTTTTAAATTGTAATCAGATAATTGTTGAACATAGATATTTTGGTGAGTCAGTTCCTGTGCCGTTTGACTGGAAATATCTTGATATCAGACAAGCAGCAGCAGATCATCATCGTATAATCCAAAAGCTAAAAGAATTTTATAAAGATAAATGGATAACCACCGGAATTAGCAAAGGCGGATCAACTGTTATCTTTCACAGAAGATTTTATCCCGATGATGTTGATGCAACCGTTGCTTATGTTGCTCCGATTAATCGCTCACCTGAAGATCAGCGTGTATATGAATGGCTGAAAAATGTTTCGACTGAAGAATGCAGAAATAAAGTCCGTGATTTTCAAAAATTGATTTTGAAGAAAAGAGATGTATTCTATCCAATGTTTTTACAGAATGCTGAGAAGGATAGTTTAACTTATAATATTGTTGGAAGTGAAAAGGCATTTGAATATTCTGTTCTTGAATATTCTTTCGCTTACTGGCAGTGGAGTGATGGTGATTGTAGTAAAATTCCTGATTCGACTTACTCAAATGAAGAAATATTTGATCATTTCAAAAAGAACAGCGGCGTTGATTACTTCTCGGATAAAGATATAACATCAATTTATCCGTTCTTCTATCAATGCTATACTGAATATGGTTACTATGGTTATGATGTTGAACCATTCAAAGATTATCTAAAGTACGCTGATGGACATACTCCGTTTTTTATTCCTGATAATCTGCAGCTTACTTTTGATCCTGAGCCAATGAAGGATGTTTCTTACTGGGTTGAAAACGAAGGCAACAATTTTATATTTATTTATGGTGGGAACGATCCTTGGACTTCAACGGGAGTTTGTCTTACAGGAAAAACCAATTCGCTGAAAATGATTTTATCAAATGGTTCTCATCGGACAAGAATAAAAAGTTTTCCACCAAAAGACAGAGAACTAATTTATAAGAAACTTGAGGATTGGTTAGATATCAGAATTGAGAGATAAAAAGTTTAATTAAAATATTCAGGAGCGAACAACTCTTAAATGTTCGCTCCTTTGAAATTGACTTATAAAAATTCCAAATCCTGAACTTCAGTTGAAAATATTTTCCAGGAATCTCCATCCATCTTTAATGTGTGCACTCCGGTAGTTTTATTGTTCTTAAAATCAGGTCCTTTCAGTTTAGTCGTTATCTGAATAAACTCAACCTTTGCTTCTTTATCATTCTGTTCAAGCACTTTAATTTTTTCAATTTTATAATTCAAATCATAGACTTCAAAAATTTTCTTAACAAGTTTTTCAGTCATTTCATAAGAAGGACTTTGAGGATGAATCGTTGACATTACGCCATCAAAATCTTCCTGATTCATAAAATCAGCGTTAGCATTAACCAAATCTTCCGGAGTATCATAACTTTTCTTTGATGAACAGGAAACAATAGATATAATACTCAGCAAAACAAAAGAAATTAATATTAGTTTTTTCAAGAGTTATCCTTTCTGATTGTTAGATTCCCATTTCTTTTTTTACTTCTGAAAACTTTTCTACTGCAAAATCCAGATCTTCCTTTGAATGAGCAGCGGAAATCTGAACGCGAATTCTTGCAGTGCCTTTAGGAACAACAGGATAAAAGAAACCTATAACATAAACGCCTTTCTCAAGCATTCGTGCTGCCATTTGCTGTGCAAGTACAGCATCACCAAGCATTATCGGAACAATCGGATGAACACCTTCTTTTATGTTGAATCCTGCCGCTTTTATTTTTTCGCGAAAATATTTTGTGTTTGCTTCAAGCTTATCTCTCAAATGAGTTGTTGAAGAGAGCATATCAAGAACTTTAATTGATGCTGCTACAATTGCAGGTGCAACAGTGTTTGAAAAAAGATAAGGTCTGGAGCGTTGTCTTAGCAAATCAACAATTTCTTTTCTTGCAGAAGTATATCCGCCACTTGCGCCTCCAAGAGCTTTACCAAGCGTTCCGGTTATAATGTCAACTCGTCCCATTACATCATTGTATTCGTGAGTTCCTTTGCCATGTTTACCCATAAAACCAACAGCATGACTATCATCTACCATTACCATTGCGCCATATTTATCAGCAAGATCACATATTTGTTTTAGCGGGGCAATAAATCCATCCATTGAAAACACACCATCGGTAGCAATGAGAATATTTTTTGCTTTGTTTGCTCTTGCTTCCTTAAGTTTTTCTTCGAGATCATTCATATCACAATTTTTATAACGATACCTTTGTGCTTTGCACAATCTGATACCATCAATAATGCTTGCGTGATTAAGCTCGTCACTTACAACAGCATCCTCTTCTCCAAGTAATGTTTCGAATAATCCTCCATTAGCATCGAAGCAGGATGTATAAAGAATTGTGTCTTCCTGACCAAGAAAATCTGAAATTTTCTTCTCAAGCTCTTTGTGAATTTCCTGAGTGCCGCAAATAAACCGAACTGAAGAAAGACCAAATCCCCATTTATCCAGACTTTCTTTTGCTGCTTTTATTAATTCGGGATTATCTGCAAGACCCAGATAATTATTTGCACACATATTCAAAACGCTCTGAGTGTGCATTACTTCAATGTGCGCTCTTTGTGGTGAAGTAATTATTCTTTCTTTTTTGTACAAACCTTCTTTCTCGATGCTATCGAGAATATTTTTATAATATGTTCTTGTTTCAGAAGTCATTTAAACCTCACAATCTGTATTTTATTCTGAATTATTTTTTTATGCTTTCGGACCAATCATTTTTTCCGGACGAACAATTTCATCAAATTTTTCGGGAGTTAATAATCCCAATTCAACAGCTGCCTGCTTAAGTGTTTTGTTCTCAGCGTGAGCTTTCTTTGCAACTTTGGCAGCATTATCATAACCAATAACAGGATTTAATGCAGTTACAAGCATCAGAGAATTTTCAACATGCTTTTTGATATTCTCGACATTGGCTTCAATACCAACAACACAGTGATCAGTAAAGCTTTCACAGGCATCTGAAAGTAATCGGATTGAATTTAATACATTAAAAATTATCACAGGTTTGAAAACATTAAGCTCAAAGTTGCCGCTTGCGCCTCCGATATTAACTGCAACATCATTACCAAAAACCTGTGCGCATACCATTGTCATTGCTTCGCTTTGAGTTGGATTAACTTTGCCGGGCATAATTGAGCTTCCCGGTTCATTCTCGGGAAGATGAAGTTCTCCTAAACCGCAGCGAGGACCGGAACCAAGCCAACGGATATCATTAGCAATTTTCATTAGTGATGCAGCTAAAGTTTTTAGAACTCCGTGAAATTCGACCAATGCATCGTGAGTTGCGAGTGCTTCAAATTTATTTCTTGCAGTAACAAATGGAAGTCCGGTTATCTCTGCAATTTTTTGGGCAGATAATTCTGCAAACTTTGGATGTGTGTTTAATCCTGTACCAACTGCAGTTCCGCCAAGTGCTAATTCATATAATCGTGGTAATGCAGCATCTATTCTTTCTAAACCATTTGTAAGCATCTGAACATAACCGCTGAATTCCTGTCCGAGTGTTAAAGGTACAGCATCCATCAAATGAGTTCTTCCGATCTTTATTATATCTTTAAACTCTTCTGACTTTTTCTGAAGAGCATCACGGAGTTTAGTTACCATCGGAATCAAACGATGATGAATCTGCTCAACAGCAGCTATGTGCATCGCAGTCGGAAAAGTATCATTTGATGATTGAGCTTTGTTTACATCATCATTTGGATGAATTGGCTTTTTACTTCCAAGTTCACCGCCAGCTAATTCAATAGCACGATTGGCAATCACTTCATTAGCGTTCATGTTGGTTTGAGTACCACTACCGGTTTGCCAAACTACAAGTGGAAAATGTTCATCAAGTTTACCTTCAATTACTTCATCTGCAGCTTTTACAATCAAATCAGCTTTTTCAGCTGATAAAGTTCCAAGTTCTTTATTAGTTAATGCTGCAGCTTTTTTCAATATGCCAAGTGCACGGATTAATTCTCTTGGGAATCTATCTCCGCCGATTTTAAAATTCATCAATGATCTTGCAGTTTGTGCACCGTAGTATTTGTCTGATGGAACCTGAATTTCGCCCATTGTATCTTTTTCAATTCTGTAGTTCATTGTAGTTCTCCCTGATGTGAAAAAATTTTGATTTCTTTACACCAAAATTACAATATAATTTTTGCAGTCAGAAGTCAATTTGAAGAATTAACCGATAATATCTTTACAATTATTTGACAACTTTAGCGTTCAATCAATTTATATTTACTCTGGTGAGATAAGATGAAAGCGATTTGAGATGAAAAAAAGTAAAATTCAAAGTTATATCATTCTCATCTTGTTTAGTGGTATTATAATCCCACAAACTAAAGTTAATTCGTGGGGCTTTGATGCATACTACAGAAACAATGAATATACATTATCTGTGGTTGTTTTAGAATTTTCTTTCAATCGTTATAAAATCGTTTCTCCTTACCTCAACTTTTCTATATTGTTAAATGATAAGAAAAATGGCTATGAACCAGCATACTCATTTATGGGCGTATACAGTTTTATTCCTCTTACCATATTTGGTTTCGCTGGTGATTTTGGTTCAAGTGGTACAATAATAGCCGCAATAGCAGCAGCTCCTTTACTTGTTACTAATTCACAACATCATTTTATTATTACAAATGTTGATACTACTTCTGTTAGTCCGATCGAGCTATCAATATTTGTCCAGAATAGAAGCGATTATTATCAGGAAAGATGGTTGCGAATGAATCCCGGTTTAGGAGTATCTCTCTCTTTTAATGAACAATCAAACGGAGAACAAGAGAATCCCAAATCACTTCCAATAAGAAATACTAAATCACTTTCTATTTCCTTCGGTATTGAGAAACCAATTGATATCTACAAATTTAATTTTGAAGAATTAGAACTAAGATACTTTGTTAATATTTATAAATTCTTTTAAAGAAGTCTGATGTTCCGCTTAAGTAACAGGAATAAAATTATTAGGACCTTTTAGGAAGAGATATCACAAATGATGTTTGATGTTCCGGATTTGAAACAAAATCCATCTTACCTCCAAGATATTTTTCAACAAACAGTTTTACGCTGTATGTACCGATTCCTCTTCCAGCATTTGCTTTTGTTGAAAATGATCTTTGGAATATCTGCAACTTTACAGACTCTGGAATAACACCCTCATTCCACACTATAAATTTTACATTAAGATTTGTTACTTCAGACAAAAGTTTAACTTCCTGATTTGCCTGAATAGCTTCAAGAGCATTTTTAACTAGATTGCTTAATGAACGAATTAATATTGTCGGATCAGTTTTGATTTTTATGTCGTTATTTAAATAAAATGTTTCAAGATATTTTCCCTTGGCAATCTCGTGGTTTTTATAAAGCGCCTCAACTCTCGATAAAACCTCGTTAACACTAATTTCAACAGGATTAATTTTCAGCATTCCATTTTCTGCATAAGTTAAATCACGTTGAGACTGAATTTCATCGATCAGTTGATTGGAGGAGTATTGAAGCATTTTCACAAACTCATTAAACTCTTCAGTATTTTTTAATTGTGGCAGAACTTCAGAAATACCCTTTATTGCTGAAGCTGTGTTCAATACATCGTGATAAAATACTCTTTCAAGAACTAATCGTCTTTTTTCATTCTGAATATCCTCAACGGCAAATAGCGTAAATTCAATGCAATCAATAATAATTTTAGATGTATGGACTCTGAAATCAAGAGAAGTTTCTCCTTCGTGTCTTTCAACAGTTATTCTGCATTCTGAAACTGATTTTTCTCCTGTGTCAATTTTTTTTTAATTGATTGAGCAGCACCACACTCTCTGCAAAACAATGAAGTTCCGCAGCCGGCTTCCATTTCTTTTGAATGAACGCAATTAAGTGCTTCACCTAATCTTTGACCAAAAAATTCCGAACCATTATTTCCGAAAAAATAATTTATCGCCTTTGAGTTATAAGCAACAATTTGTCGGTACTCGTTTAACAATAGTGCTATGTGTGGAAATGCTTCAAGAATTTGCTGAATGCAGGAAAGGTTTATTACACTTTTTTGTAATTGCTTTATTTCAGGGAGAGAAATTCTTTCGGCTTTATCGAAATATGTTTTATAATCTGTTGCTTTCATTCAAATTAATATATGTTTTCTTTTAATTATCGAAAACATTTCTTAATTGTTGAGTGTTAACTTCATAATTGGATAAACATTGAATTGTTTATCCCAGTAAGGAGACTTTTTGTAGAAGAAATTCAATCTTTCATAAGGATTGTTTCGGAAAGATTCATCTGATTTTAGCTTTTCTTCAAATTCATTTTTGAGTGATGCATCTTTCCTAAGCATCTCTTCTGCAATTTTTTCCATAACATAATTTTCAAAATACTCTTTCTGTTCAAAAATCTGATTCATAAATCCCCACTTAACAAACGAATCATCACATTTGGGTTCAAGTAAATGAGCAATAATTCTTATTGTTCTTTGATTGGTTGGAATGATGTAAGTTCCTGCAGGAATATTTACCTCTTCCTCAAAAGTTTCCAATTCGAATGAAGCCCGCTGTCTGCCTTCATAAGAATTGTTTGCCAGCTTAACATTATTAAATCTGATTCTTTCAACTTTTAAAGTTGTGTCAAAATCAGTAGTTAAATATTTAATTCCGTGAAAACTCAATCTGTCAACTAAGTATGACCACTCAGCAGGAATGATGTAATAATCCGGAATCTGAATTGAATCTGTGTTAATAACAGTACGATAATATTTCACTTTAAAGTCTTTAGGAGAATTTGTGTAAACAATTTTGTGTGTACCGGAAATTTCAGAATGAACTTTCTTGTAATAGTAACCTTTGAACAGAACTTCTTCATAATTATCAGAGAGATCAAACTTTACCGGCATAAATTTTTTCTCATATAAAAAATCCATTAAAGAATTTCTGTCAGCTTGTTGGTTAAGTAATAATAATTCATCAGCATTATTTTTTATAAATTCAAAAGTAGTTTCTAATACTGCTTTGGTAGCAAAGACTCTTTCTTTGTAAGGTTTGATCATATGTGTTTCAACAAGTAACGAAGGACGATTTCGGATTGCGAAATAACCAGTTGAAAGTCTTGGCGAAGAAACCCAGTCAGTTATGCCGGAATCAATTCCATCAGACCAGTTTTTCAAAGAAACATAAGGAAAAATTAAAAAACCTTTTTCCGTAACAGAATTTTCGAGATAAGGAACAAATTTATTCGATAGCCAATCAGCTGTTTTGCTGTAGATATTTGCAAATCTTTCAACCTGATAAGTAACACTGTACTGATAATCAGCTCCGTCAGTTGTGTGAGTATCAATAATAAAATCAGGATTCCAAGTTGAAATAAAAACAAGCATTGCCTGCATTTCCGGCGAATCTGCTTTCATCCAATCTCTGTTAAGATTATAATTCTGAGCAGTTGTTCTCCATCCCATTTCTTCTGGCCCATTTTGGTTTATGCGGTTATATTTACTTTTCCTTTCATGACCATCAACATTAAATATTGGAACTACAAGCAGATTAATGCTATCGAGAAGATATTCTTTTTCTTTTGTGATTAAAATTTCGCGAAGTAAAATCATACAGGCATCTTTGCCTTCAATTTCTCCGGAGTGAATTCCATTAATAACAAGAACAGTTGCTTTTTGTAATGGTCTTTTACCTTCAGCAATTTGTTTTTCAATTAATGATTTATCTTCTTTGGTAACAAGCAGACAGTTCAAATCTCTTCCTTGCGGTGAACGGCCAAATCCAAATAAATCGACATAATCACTTGCTCTGTCAAGTTGTTGAAAGTAATTCATAGTTTCATTGTAATCGGCTGTTGAGATGAATCCGGATTTTTCAAATTTTGTTGTCCAGTCAATTTGCGCTGAAACTATTACTGTTAAAGAAAAGAAGATTAACAAAAAATTAATTCTCATATTAAAATTCCTTATTTGATGACTTTTAATTTTTATATAAGTTCGCTGCGAAAATAATTAAAGATTTAAATGAAAAAATTTTATAAAGCTATTTTTCTTTTTCTGATTTCTATTTCACCTGCTTTCTCTCAATCTGAATCAGAAAAAGAATTTGACATTCTGAAATATAATCTTGAACTTGATTTGTTTAACAATTATCAGCAGCCATATCCTCATTCATTTGATGGAAAACTTGAAATTGAATTCAAAGCTTTGAATGAATTAACTCAACTAAAATTAAATGCATCGTCATTTTCTATGATGATAAAAGATGTATTTGGCGATGATGTGTCTTTTCAGCACAAATCAGACACTTTATATGTTCAATTCAACAAACCAATTAAGAAAAATTCAATCAGGCGGCTAATTATAAAATATCATCATAACGATGTGGTTGATGGAGCTTTCTTCGTAAAAGATGGAATGTTATTTACTAACAATGCACCACAAGGCGCACGCAAATGGTTTCCTTGTTTCGATCATCCTTCAGATAAAGCTCTGTTCGAACTTAAAGCTAAAACTCCTGCTGATGTTCTGCTCGGCTCAAATGGTTTACTTGTTGACTCAACTAAAATTGCTGATACAATTTATTATAACTGGAAAACTGTTTATCCGCTTTCAACTTATCTTATTGTCATCTCATCAAAAAAGAATTATCGCTTTGATGAAATTGAATGGAAAAGTTTATCAGGCAAAAAGATTCCTGTAAGATTTTATTGGAATGAAGGTGAAAATCAATCTGCATTAAATCATATTAAATCTATTACTCCTCAAATGATGCAATACTTTTCAGAAATGTTATGTGATTATCCATTTGAAAAAAACGGTTATGCAACACTGAATGAATTATTCATATTCGGTGGGATGGAAAATCAAACATTAATTAGTTTGTGTGCTAATTGCTGGGATGAATCATTAGTCGCTCACGAATTTGCTCATCAATGGTTCGGTAATTTAATAACATTAAAAACCTGGGCAGATGTTTGGCTTAACGAAGGTTTTGCTACTTATGCAGAAGGATTGTGGATTGAGCATCGCTTTGGACATAAAGTTTACAAAGAATATATGGATGTTCAGGCAGAAAGATTTTTTCAGGCAGAAAATAAATTTCCGATTTACAATGTTAATTGGAGTAAGCAGATTCCGGATATAAACACACTTTATAATGGACCAATCATTTATGCAAAAGCTTCTGCAGTTTTGCATATGCTGAGATATGTATTAGGAGATTCTTCTTTCTTTAATGCATTAAAATTGTACACGAATGATAAAGAGTTCCAATATGGTAACATCTCGACTGAAGAATTTGTCGGAAAATTTATGAATTACACTGGCAAAGATCTTGGCTGGTTCTTTAATCAGTGGTTAGCAGGAACTTACTATCCGATTTATAAAAATTTTTATTCGATTACTCAATCTGATTCAGAATTTATAGTTGATTTGGTTTTCACTCAGGAAAACAAAGAAAATATTTATTATCAAATGCCTTTTCAAATCAAAATACTTTTTGATGATGGAAGCTCAGTTGATGAAATTGTATTTAACGAAATGAATAACCAGAACTTTCAATTCATTTATTATAAAAAACCAATTAAAATTTATTTTGATCCGGATAATAATATCTTGCTTAAAGAAATGTTCGTCGAAGAACTTGAAGATATTTTAATTGATGATTAGCAGTAATACAAGTCACTTTGATTTGTATAGAATCTAAACTCAAAAAAAATATATTTGAAGTGAAAATAATTTTAATTGTTACGATAATTAAATACTTTTTATAAACTCTGTGGGATAAAATGCAAATACCAGTTCAGGATCGAAGCAATTACCTCAAAGGGCTTTTCATTACAGCAAAGTTAGATCAACAACTTAACCAGACTGAAAAAGATATCCTCAAAAAAATTTCTGACAAGCTCGGCTTTGCAAATGATTTCTACGAAGAAACAATTCGCGGACTTCTCGGAAATAAATATCTCAGCGAAGAACCAGTAAAATTTTCTGACAAAAAAATTGCAGAGTCATTTATTAACGATGCAATTAATCTTGCTTTTTCTGATGGAGTTGTAACAGATGCTGAAACAAATTGGATTAAGAAAACAGCTGAAGTTAATGGAATTGAAGTTGAAGAAGTTGAAAAGAAAATAAAAATGTTTATCGAAAAACCATCGCTCATAAAGTCAGGTGATTTTGCCCTGATGTCAATCATCTGATTATTTATTTCACACCCTGCTTTGTCCTTTAGAATTGCATCTCTAATTTTGATAAGAGATTTACAAATTTTTCTTCACAATTTTTTCTAAAGGAATTACCTATGAAAAAAATGAAAGCCCTTGTAAAAAAATATGCAGAGCCAGGAATCTGGATGGATGAAGTTCCTGTTCCTGAATACGGTCCCAATGATGTATTGATTAAAATTCACAAAACATCTATATGCGGAACGGACATTCATATTTACAATTGGGATGAATGGGCTCAGAAAACTATTCCTGTTCCGATGGTTGTTGGTCACGAATATGTCGGAACGGTTGAAGCTTTTGGTGATAATGTACACGATGTTCATGTCGGTGAATTAGTAAGCGGTGAAGGACATTTGGTTTGTGGTCAGTGCAGACATTGCCGAGCTGGTCGTGGTCATCTTTGCCCGAATACAAAAGGTGTAGGTGTTAATCGTCCAGGTTGTTTTGCTGAATATCTTGTTATTCCTGTTACAAATATCTGGCATTGCGACCCCAAAATTCCGAAAGATGTTCTCTCCATTTTCGATCCTCTTGGAAATGCAGTTCACACTGCACTTTCTTTTGATTTACTTGGAGAAGATGTTTTAATTACCGGCGCTGGTCCGATTGGAATTATGGCAGCAGCTATTGCAAAACACTCCGGCGCAAGAAACATAGTTATAACAGATATTAATCCTTATCGTCTTGAATTGGCAAAAAAAGTTGGAGTTACAAGAGTAGTTGATGTTTCAAAAGAAAAACTTTCAGATGTAATTTCAGAACTTGGAATGGTTGGTGGATTTGATGTCGGATTGGAAATGAGTGGAAGTCCGAAAGCATTTAATGATATGATTGATGCAATGTACACAGGTGGAAAAATTGCTTTGCTTGGAATCCTTCCTTCAAATGCAGCTATTGATTGGACGAAAGTAATATTCAAAGGAATAACTATTCGCGGCATTTACGGAAGAATGATGTTTGAAACCTGGTACAAAATGCAGGCAATGATTCAAAGCGGATTGGATGTTACTCCGGTTATCACTCATAAATTCAAAATCGATGATTATATAGAAGGATTCGAAATAATGAGGTCAGGCAATTCAGGTAAAGTTATTCTTGATTGGATATAATTTATTGTTATGAATTTTGATGGAATAGTTTCTCTTCTGATTGCTTGTATTGAATGGATACTTCTTTTCAATCTTCTGATATTTGTGAAGAAAGATAAGGTAAACATTATCGCTCTGATTATGATTGCATTACTTGCAGGCTATCAGACAATGGAATTTTTAATGTGCAATGTAGGACTAACAAATCCTGTTTTCCCTTACATTGCATTTTTAATTATAAGTTATCTTCCTCCTTTGAACTTAATTTTAGTACTTCATCTGACGAAAAAACTCAATCTGAATAAAAAAATCTTTTTGTTATTTATTCCTGCTCTTTTTTTTTCAATTTATTATTTATTTCTGATTCCTCAATTTGAAGTTGCAAAGTGTACAGTGCTTTATGCATCCTATCATTATCCTTTGGGAGATTTGTACGGTTTCTTTTACTATCTTCCAATTCTTGTTTCGATGATTATGCTTACAAAAGTAATTCATAAAACTGAAGACAAAAAAAATAAACTCATTTATAAAGTGTTACTTTATTCAACAATTTTTATCAGTCTGCCGGTTGCTGCCGGATTTGCTTTAATGTTTGCTGGTTCATATATAATTATTTCTTCAATGGAAAGCATAATGTGTAAGTTTGCATTTGTGTATGCACTAAGTTTAAGCTTTATAACTTTATATAATTCACCATTCAAAGATGAAAGAAACTATTTTAAATATTTATCTGGTAATAAACAGTGGAATAGTTAAAGAATTCCGCGCAGTTGCCTATGATGAAGAAGGAAGTGATGATGAAAAAATTACTTTTCTTAAATCACGAGCTAAGCAGGATTTTCAGAATTCTATTCACTTCGATGCACCGATGGATAAAAAAGGAAACTTTATGCCATATAACAAATTTTATAAGCTTGAAAAAAGGGGACTACAATTCCAACTATTCGAAGAAATATTTGAAACATTCAAAGTGCCTGATAAACCACTGGTTTGCGTTACTCCCGTTGTTGACGGAGAAATTTATTCTCAATAATAAAATTATCTAATGGATTTTTTATGAAAACTTTTATTCTCAACTCGATAATAGTATTGGTTTCACTAACATTTATAGGTGCTGCATTGTTTATAAGCGATAAATCAAAATCAACTCTCATTGAATCACATCTTTCCATTCAGGAAAAGCAGAAGCTGTCAGATAAATATTACTCTGATAAAAAACTTGGTGCTTTTTACCAGGATGGAAATACTTATTTCAGGCTTTTTACTCCAAATGCAGAGAAAGTTTCTCTTATTCTATTTGACAAAGCTGAAGATGAAAATGGAAAAATATTTGAGATGACTCGTGATGAAAATGCTGTTTGGGAAATTGCTGTCGAGGGAGAATATTTTGGCAAGTACTATAATTTTATTGTTGAACATAAAAATCAGTCACCTGTTTTATGTTTGGACCCTTATGCAAAAGCAGTTGCAAGCTATAATACTTATTTCACTCCAAGAAAAGGAATCATAGTAAAGGAAAACAATTACAATTGGGAAGATGATCAATGGATTAGAAATGATTGGCGTGATTTAATTATCTATGAAATGCACATTCGCGATATGACTGAACATCCATCAAGTGGAGTAATTGAAAGGGGAACATATAAAGGATTGGTTGAGAAGGGAAAGACGGGCGGACTTTCTTATATAAAAAAATTAGGTGTTAATGCTGTTGAACTTCTTCCTTCACAGGAATTTGCCAATATCGAAATTCCTTTCAATAAAGAATTGCGTGGTAAGTTAAATACCTGGAATCCATACGAGAGAAATCATTGGGGTTATATGACCGCAGCATTCTTTGCCCCCGAATCTTATTATTCTGAAAATACAAGAAATTTAAAGTGGGATTCTTGGAGTGGAACTGATGCAAAAGCTGTTACCGACTTTAAAGATATGGTCAAAGCATTTCACAAAGAGGGAATTGCTGTAATAATGGATGTTGTTTATAACCATCTCTCAGAATATGAATTTGGCAATCTCAAGGAAATTGATAAAGAATATTATTTCAGGTTGAATGAACAAGGTAATTTCATTGCTGAAAGTGGTTGCGGTAATGATTTAAGGACTGAAGCACCAATGCTTAGACGACTTATTGTTGAAAGTATTCTTTACTGGATGAAAGAATATCACATTGACGGATTCAGATTTGATTTGGGAAAACTTATTGACTGGGAAACAATTGAAACAATTATTTACGAAGCCAAAAAAATTAATCCCGATGTCGTTTTTGTTTGTGAACCGTGGGGTGGCGGATATGATCCTGCCGGATTTTCTTTAAGAGGTTGGGGAGCGTGGAATGATCAGATTAGAAATGGTATCAAAGGCGAAAATCCTTTTAACGGTTTAGGTTGGATTTTCGGTCAATGGTATGGCAATAATAATTCTCAAAGAATCAAAAGCTATGTAAATGGAACTTTGATTAGTGATACACTTGGACTTTTTCAGAAACCTCATCATTCAGTTAATTATCTCGAATCACACGATGGTTATACTCTGGGAGATTTTATCCGAATTGCTACTAAACATGTTAAGCAGGATGAAGTAATAAAAGATGTTGATTCTTTTGTTAAGCTTACACCTCTTCAGCTAAAGCTGAACAAACTTGGAGCATTGTTCCTTTTCACTTCACGGGGAATTACGATGATTCACAGTGGACAAGAGTATGCGCGAAGTAAAGTCATTCATTACAACATAAATGTTCCTGATCCACATAAAGGAATGATTGATCATAACAGTTATGAAAAAGATAATGAAACAAATTACATCAATTACAATCATTCAGAAATTAACAAAGAACTTTTTGATTATTATAAAGGATTGATCGAACTTAGAAAAAAATACCCTGCTTTCAGAAGAGCTAATTATGAAGATGTTGTTTTTTATGATGTGAAAGGCAATCCATTTGCAATCTCTTATGAATTAAGATATAAAGATGAACATTTCTTTGTAGCTATGAATGCAAATCCACAGATAACTCAACAAATTAATTTACCTAAAGGCGAATGGGAAATTCTTGTTGATCCAAACAAAGCAGGAACTAAACCAACAAGAGTTGTAAAGAATAAGATTGAAATTGAACCAACTTCGGGATTTGTGTTAAAGAAGAAGTAATAGATTTCTGAAGAAATATTTCTAATCACACTTTGATGTCTGTCAGCCGACTGACCAGTGTGGCGGGCAGTAATTAAATACCAATCTTATCCCGCACGAATGGTTTAAAAAATTATATCCGATTATTGCCTTAAAGATTTAATCTGATTATAGAAATTTATTGCCAGTGGATTCTTCGGATTCAATTGCAAACTTCTTTCGATTGAAGTAATAGCAAGATCAACATTGCCATTAAGATAATAAGCTCCTGCAAGATTGTACCATAATTGATAATCAGCTTCTTTAAACTGAACTGCTTTCTGAAGATAAGGTAGAGAAGTTTTAGCATCATTTAATTTTAAATAAACCTGTCCGAGCCACTTGTTAGAAAAGAAATCTGATTTGATTTCATCAAGTTTTTTTAAGTAAGGAATAGCTCTTTCTATATAACCTTTATCAATCAGATAAGCAGAAAGGGTTCTGTAGGGAATATCATAATAAGGCCGTTCAGCTATTATCGCTTCCATTTCGCGAACAAATTTATCAATCTCATTTCTGTTAAGATAATATTCTGCAAGTTTGCTGTGTGCTGTTTCCCATTTAATTTGTTTATTAAAAATTGCTGCTGCTATTGTATCAACAATACTGCTCATTTTATAGTTAAGCATTTTATAGTTTGGTGTCCCTTTGGGAACGAAAGGATATTGACCTGTCAAAACAATGATCGAAAAATTTGCGAGGGTTGAATCAAGTGCTGTGAAAGGAAAATTTGCTGCAAGAATGCTGTCGGCCTCTGCTTCAGTGAGATTTGCACGTTCACCCTTGGGTAAAAGATTTATCTTTTTCATTTCTTTATAAAATGTTTCAGCAATTAACCTGTATCCATCAATATTCGGATGAAGATGATCAACTGTGAGATTATATCCAACAAGATTATAGGGGCTAATTTCTCTGAATGCAGAATCAATATCAACTACAGGAAGCTTGTACTTCATTCCAATCTCGTAAATAACATCATTTATTTTTTGAGGTGCACGAAATCTTAATGCGTCATATTCTTTTGCAAGAAGAAAAAGATTTTGTGCTTCGGAAATATTTCCTTTGTTCAATTCATCATTAGCTCTCTGAAAAACTTCATCTGCAGGCGGATATTTATTAGTCTTTAATGATACAAATGGTTTCTGATCACGGAGATTGCAGGTTAGCTTTCCAATTATCACAGGAACATTTTTCTCACGAATCATTTCAATCATATCAATAAGATTTCCTTCAAACTGTTCTATTCCTTTCTTGTAATCATCTGATTCATAAGCAATGAGTGAATTGCCAATCATTTGTGACATCAGTGTTTCATTGCTTGCTTCAGTAGTTTCACCTGCTTTATTCAATAATCCCCAAATCCAGCTGATTGCATCGCGAAGAAGCTGAGTAATTTTAAAGTTGTAAAGCCACAGATAAAGATTAACAAGTTTTCGCGAGCTTCCGATTGAAACTGTTGAACCAACACCGAGCGCACCATAGTATTCATTGTGTCCGGCGTAGATAAGAATCAAGTCGGGCTTTTGTTCTAAAACAGCAGGAATAAAATCACGAAGTGTGTATGAGTTAATTGCAGATATTCCAATATTAATTACTTCTATATTATTATTCGGATAAAGTAACTCGAGCTTTCGTTTTAGTTGGCGAGGGAAAGATGCATTCGGCACATAAGGCCAGCCGGCAGTTGAACTTCCACCGAGCACAAAAACCCTGAAGGCATTTTCTTTTTTATCTTTATCAAATCCATCTGGTAATGCAGAGGGAACTGAGCGAGTTCCGTAAAAATATTTATAAGGAATTTCGGGATTCAAAAAAAGTTTATCGGGATGATAATCTGTTACTACCTTAAACACAGTGAAATCGTGACCATAATTAAAAGCTCTCAGTCCAATTTCAAGTAAAACAAAAAACAAAATCGGAATTAATAATAGAATTAAATAAAACCATTTTGGTGGTGGGGTTTTAGAGAGCGCCTGAGAATTTGAGCTATTTTGTTTTTGTTGTTTTTGTTTTTTCATTTTTGTTTTTAATTATCATTTTCAAATTATTTAATGCAATGGATCAAATGTCACATTTCGACAGGCTCAATGTGACAAATGCAACTGTCATCCTGAGCTTTTCGAAGGATGACATTATCTCCCAAAATATTTTATTCCTTTTTTTTCTTTCTTGCTAACTCAACCAGTAAATCAAAGTCTCGCTTTATCAATGCTTCTTTTTTCTTCCTGCTCCACCCCTTGATTTGTTTTTCAAATCTTATTGCATCATTTATGTCTGAAAACCTCTCGCTATAAACTAATTCTACTGGTCTTCGGCTGGAAGTATATCCATCAATTTCCCCCGAGTTATGTTCGTAAATTCTTCTCTCTAAGTTGTTAGTTACGCCGGTATAATAACTATTGTCTGCACATTTTAGGATGTATACATAGTAATCTTTCATAGTATTATACTTTTACAATAATGATATAATCACATTATTCAATTAACACACCTTATTCCGATTGCAATGTCACATTTCGACAAGCTCAATGTGACAAATGCAATTGTCATCCTGAGCTTGTCGAAGGATGACTTTCTCTCGCTTTCCCTTTTGTCACATTTCGACAGGCTCAATGTGACAAACGCAACTGTCATCCCGAGCTTGTCGAGTGTCATCCTGAGCTTGTTGGAGGATGACATTATCTCTCCGTTTCTCTTTGTCACACTTCGATGAACTCAGTGTGACAGATTTATTTTGTCATCCTGAGCTTGTCGAAGGATGATGGATCTGTGTATCATTACATCCACAGAATTATTTCCTTTAAGTCTCGTAACAAAATTAGTAAATTGACATAAATAATTTGTCAGTTTAATCATTATGAAAATTAATATTACCGTACTTCTTGTTAGTATATTCTTATTGCAAACAGAAAACTTCTCTCAATCTTTTAATCAACCTTATGTAGCGCGAGTTGGTTCGAAGGTTATTACTGATTCCGAATTTCTTGAGAGATATGAGTTCACACCAGGGTTCAGGCGTCATATAAAGCAAATGGATGATTCGAATAAATTAGAATTTTTATTTACTCTAATTGCTGAAAAACTTCTTGCACTTGAAGCAAAAAATCTGAAATTGGATACAACTGAAGTAATGCAATTTTCTCGCAAAGCATTCGAACGAATGTTTGTAAGAGATAAATTATTTCAGGAAGAAATACGGAATAAAATTTCTGTAACAGATAAGGAACTGAATGAAGCAACAACTAAAAATAATTCCAAGCTTTATGTCAATTTTCTTTTCTCTCAGGATAAAGATGAGATTGACCAATTGTATAATTATCTGAAACAGGGAATTTCATTTGACTCAATACTCATCGAAAGTCCTGAATATGAGGAACAGAAAGAACCTGTTGAAGTTCTGTTTGGTCAAATGGAAGAAACAATTGAAGATTCTCTGTTCAGAATGAAAGTCGGAGAATTTACAAAACCAATTCTTACACCAGATGGCTGGTATATTTTCAAGTTAGTTAATAAGTCACAAAATTTATTTTTTACAGATGAAGATAAAGAAAATGCAAAAATGACCATTGTAAGAATTGTTGAAAACAGAAAACTGATAAAAAGACAAAAAGAATTTTATGCTGAATATTTTCGTAACAAAAAAGTTGATGTTGATGGAAAACTTTTTGAAATTCTTGCTCAGAAAATTTCGTCTGTGTTTGAGTATAAGAGAAAAAATTTTACTTATCAACCAAATCAACCGACTTATCTTGATGCTTCTGATGTAATAAAAATTGAAAAGGAAATCGGCGATGAAAATCTTTCCAAGCCGTTTGTAAAGTTTCAAGAACAGCCAATTACTCTTAAGGAATTTATCCGGTTGCTTGCATTCGATGGATTTAATTCAAAGGAATATAAAATCAATTTAATCCGGGCATCACTTGATTTTCAAACAAAGAGATTTATAGAACAGGAATTATTTTATCGCGAAGGGTTGAAAAGAGGTTATCATAAACTTCCCGAAATACAGAACGAAATTGAAAAATGGATGGATAATTATTTATTTCAGATGCTTCAGAATCAGATTATTGATTCCATTCAGGTTACAGATGAAGAAGTGAGGGAATATTATGAATTGATGAATCAACCTAAAGAATTTCCAACCGTTGTAAATATAATTGAAGTTTTGACTGATAATTTAAACATAGTTGATACTGTTTTAAGCGAATTAAAAAAAGGCACAGATATTCGAGTGCTTGCTGCAAAGTACAGCATTCGGGATTTTACAAAAGGCAGAAATGGAGAGTTTGGAAAATTTCCTGTTACATCTTATGGAGATATTGGTAGGATTGCAGCTACTATGCAGGTAGGAGATGTTTACGGTCCGTTAAAAGTTCCGGAAGGATATTCAATATTTAAGTTGATTGAAAAAGATACTGCTTATGTTGAAAAGCCAAAAACTTTTGAACAGGTGAAAGATCAGTATCGTCAGGATATTGCATTTCAGAAAGCACAAATGAAATTAACCGATTACACATACAATTTAGCATTGAAATACAATATTGAACTCAATATACCTGAACTTGATAAAATTCAAACAACAAGACTTCCGAGTTTTGGGATTCGCAATCTAGGATTTGGCGGAAAGATTACTGCAGTTCCCATTCTCGCCCCAAATGTAGAATGGGCATACCGATGGATAATGCAACAGAATAAAAAAGTTATACCATAAAAAAAATATTAATTGCAGTAGAGACGGGGCATGCCCCGTCTCTACAAAAACGGTGATATAATTAATTTAATTATTTTTTAAACTGTTTACTTTCAATGTCAAAATTTCAGAATAAATATCGAATAGAATCAACTAGAATTCCAGGCTATGATTACTCAAATCCTAATTGGTATTATGTAACCATAAACACAAAAAACCACTATTGTTATTTTGGTAATATTTTAGATGGGAAAATGTTTTTGAATGATATAGGAAAATTAACAGAGAAATTTTGGCAAGAAATACCAGTTCATTTCAAAACAGCGGAAATAGATTATTATATTATAATGCCAAATCATATTCATGGTATTATTATAATCAATGAATTACCACCCCTTGTAGAGACGGGGCATGCCCCGTCTCTACAAGAGCAAACAAAACGATATAGTTTATCAAATATTATTGGTTCTTTCAAATCTGCGGTTTCTAACAAGATTCATAAAATTGGTTACAATCAATTTCAATGGCAACCACGTTTTTACGAGCGTATCATTCGAAATGAGAAGGAGTTGTTTCGAATCAGAAAATACATTGAACAAAATCCATTAAAATGGGATATCGAAAAAAATAATCCTGAAAACCTTGAATTATAAATATCATTCGTAAAGGTGAGATTTATCTTATACTTAAGATTAAAGCAATTCAAATCATCTAAGCAATATCATTCATTTCGTGGAAGAGAGGCTGTCTCATAACTCAAATTCTTATGGTAGTCGCAAGCTTTAGCTTGCGAAAATTTAACAAATACGCAACTTAAAAGTTGCGGCTACCGGATTTTTAAGACTTATGAGACAGCCTCCTACGGATTTCCACGAAGTTTTACAGAGATTTAAATCATAACCATTTAAAAATTAAACCTTACTTTATAGTAAATTTGTATAGAAATCTTTTTCATATTATCGGGAATTAAAAATGTACATTCTTGGCATTTCAGCTTTTTATCACGACAGTGCTGCCTGCATTGTTAAAGATGGTGAAATAATTGCTGCAGCTCAGGAAGAGCGCTTCACAAGAAAAAAACACGATCATAACTTTCCGCAGAAAGCAATTGAATATTGTTTGAAGGAAGCCGGCATTAAAGCATCTCAACTTGATTTAGTTGCATTCTATGATAAACCTTTCTTAAAATTTGAACGATTGCTTGAAACTTATCTTACTTATGTTCCCGTTGGGTTTAAGTCTTTCATCAAAGCAATCCCTTTGTGGATAAAAGAAAAACTTTGGATGAAAGAAATGATAAAAGATAAACTCGGTTATGAAGGAAAAGTTGTTTTTCCTGAACATCACGAGTCACACGCTGCAAGTGCTTTTTATCCTTCACCATTTCAGAAAGCTGCTATAATTACTATGGATGGAGTTGGCGAATGGACAACAACTTCTTTCGGCATTGGTGATGCTAATGATATTCAACTTCTTGCAGATATAAAATTTCCTCATTCACTTGGACTGCTTTACTCAGCTTTTACATACTACACCGGATTCAAAGTTAATTCCGGTGAATACAAAGTAATGGGACTTGCACCTTATGGCGAACCAAAGTATAAAAAATTAATTTACGATCATTTAATTGATGTTAAGGAAGATGGCTCATTCAGAATGAATATGGAATATTTTAATTACTGTCAGGGTTTAACGATGACTAATGAAAAATTCCATAAACTCTTTGGCGGACCACCGCGGGTTCCGGAAACAAAACTCACACAAAAAGAAATGGATTTAGCCCGCTCACTTCAGGAAGTCACCGAAGAAATCGTGCTGAAGATTGGTAACCATGTTTACAAAGAAACCGGATTGAAAGATGTTTGTCTTGCCGGCGGTGTTGCACTTAATTGTGTTGCAAACGGAAGATTACTTCGCGAAGGACCATTTGAAAACATTTGGATTCAACCAGCGGCAGGAGATGCTGGCGGAGCTCTCGGAGCAGCTTTGATTGGCTGGTATAAATATCATAATAAGCCAAGAACTGCAGATGGAAAAACCGATCAGCAAAAAGGTTCATATCTTGGTCCTCAGTATTCTGATGATGAGATTCATTCTTTCATTAAATCAAATAATCTTGTTGCAAAGAAATATGAAGCAGATGATTTGATCAAAATAGTTGCTGATCTTATTGCAAATGAAAAAGTAATCGGCTGGTTTGATGGAAGAATGGAATTTGGTCCAAGAGCTTTGGGTGCGCGCTCAATTGTTGGTGATGCCCGTTCACCAAAGATGCAGGCAACGATGAATATCAAAATAAAATTCAGAGAAGGATTCAGACCATTCGCACCGTCAGTTCTTTATGAAAAAGTCAGTGAGTATTTCGAGATTGATAAAGAAAGTCCATATATGCTTCTTGTTGCAGATGTAAAGAAAGAAAGACGCAGAAAAATGACTCCGGAAGAAGAAAAACTTTGGGGAATTGAAAAACTAAATGTTGTTCGTTCTGATATTCCTGCAATTACTCATGTTGATTATTCAGCAAGACTTCAGACTGTTCACAAAGAAACAAATCCGCGTTATTACAGGTTGATTGAACAGTTTGAAAAAAATACCGGCTGTGCAGTGATAATTAATACTTCCTTCAATGTTCGCGGCGAACCAATAGTTTGTACACCTGAAGATGCATACAAATGTTTTATGCGGACTAATATAGACTATCTGGTTTTGGGCAATTATCTGCTTGCAAAAGAAGATCAAATCCCATTAAAAGAAGACATAGATTGGCGCAAACAATTTCAACTGGATTAAATATGCTTAAAGAAGAATTCAAACACATTGACACATCTGATAAATCTGTAAAGAAAACCGGCGTTACAGTAGGAATTGTACTGATCGCAATTTCATTTTTACTCTGGTGGCTCGGTAAAAGTTCATTTGTTTATTTCTCAGCCATCGGAGGAATTTTTATAATTCTTTCTTATATCGCTTTGCCGGTTCTGCGTCCGTTTCACAAGCTGTGGATTGGGTTATCGCTGATATTGGGATTTATTATGTCCCGTGTAATTCTGACTTTATTATTTTATTTTGTTGTTACTCCGATAGGATTACTAGCTAAGTTAGTTGGTAAAAAATTTATGCCGCTTGGGTTTGATAAATCAGCAGCAACTTATTGGGAAAAGCGAGAGAAAACTGTTAAAGAAAAAATTGATTATGAAAGACAGTTTTAAATAAAATGGAATTATAGATAATCGTATTGTCTCTCCTATGTTCAAATGGCTGAAGGAAAATTACAAGTTGGTATTTATGTTTTAGTACTCGGGCAAGATAGGATTAAACGAAAAGGGCAAGCCCTTCACCTATAATAAACAAAAAATTTAAGAGGAACACATATGAGTAAATTATCAATATTATCAGAGCTGTGGGAATTTCTGAAGGTAAGAAAAAAATGGTGGCTTCTGCCAATCATTGTTTTTCTTGTATTGCTTGGTGCATTGATAGTGATTACACAAGGTTCGGCATTAGCACCATTTATATATGCTATTTTTTAAAATAGCAGCTAAGATTTAAGTCTGAGCATTTAGTATGAAGAAGAAAATCAAAATAGTTGTAAAGAAAAAACAAACTCGTATTCCGGTGCCGCAGAAGCCGCCAAAGGTTGAAGAAAAACCTAAGGCATACAAAAGAGCAAAAGCAAAGAAAGAAACCAAGGAAAAAATTGATGAGGATTTGAAAAAAGAATGATTGATGCTTCTGTAATTATTTCATTTTATAATAAACCAGATTATTTGAAATTAGTCTTAGCAGGATTTGAAACTCAATCTGAAAATAATTTTGAAATCATAATTGCTGACGATGGCTCTGAAAAAAAAATTGTGCAAGAAATTGAGTCATTATCAAATCAATATCCATTCAGAATTAAGTATATCTGGCAGGAAGATAAAGGATTCAGAAAAAACAAAATACTTAATCAGGCAATACTTGCATCTGAAAGTGATTATCTGATATTCATTGATGGTGATTGCATTCCGCATCCTAAGTTTGTTGAAGGTCATTTAGAATACAAATCAAAAAAATCAGCTTTAACAGGAAGGCGAGTTAATCTCTCACAAAAAATTACCGATATACTTACTCCGCAAAAAATCAAAGAACAATTTCTTCAGAAAAAATTTTTACTTTTAATTGCAGATGGACTTTTGGGTAAATCCTATGATGTTGAAAAAGGTTTTTATTTTAAGAATAAGTTTTTAAGAAATCTTTTTAATAAAAAAAGTCGTGGCTTGCTTGGCTGCAATTTTTCTCTTTATAAAGAAGACATAATTTCTATAAACGGTTTTGATGAAAGATATGAAGCTCCGTCAATCGGAGAAGATTCTGATGTTCAGTACAGGTTAGAGCTAAATGGAGTAAAGATAAGATCATTAAATCACATCGCTGTTCAATATCATCTCTATCATAAACTTCAGGAAAGACCGCCGGAAAATCTGATTCTCTTTGAGAATGTCAAAAAGAATAAGACATTGTTCACTCCATACGGAATTCAAAAACATTAAAAATTTACATTTTTCATCAAAAATACCTTAATAAAAAAGGTGGCATAGCATTTATACCTAAGTTATTTTGGAATTATTATAAGTTCACTTATATTCGCCCTCAAAATTTAAAACATCAGGAAACACGATTATGATAGATGAAATTGATCTAAGAATACTCCGTACCTTGCAGAAGAATGGAAGAACTAAGCGGAACGAACTAGCAGATTTGGTTCAGTTATCCGTTCCTTCTGTAAGCGAAAGACTAAACAAACTTGAAAGCAAGGGTTATATAGAAGGATACTTCGCAAAGCTCAATCGCAAAGCATTCGGATATGACATTACCGCATTCATTCAGGTTATGATGGAATCATCAAAGAATTATAAAACACTTATCAGTAAAGTTGAAAAAATTCCTCAGATACTTGAATGTCACGCAATACTTGGTGAAGGTTCTCATCTATTAAAAGCAGTTGTTCAAAATACAGAAGCACTTGAAAAGTTATTGAGTGAAATTCAATCCTGGCCAGGAGTTACTGCTACAAAAACAACTTATGTTTTATCAACAGTAAAAGAAACTTTTGAAATCAATATTTAACAAATAATTATGGAGTCACTATGTCTAAAAGCTCTTCAACAGCACCAATAGATAAGGTGCTGAAATTTATAAAGGACAATGGAATAAAATTCGTTGACTTAAAATTCATGGATTTCCCCGGTCAATGGCAGCATTTTACCGTCCCTGTCTCTCAATTTGATGAAGGTTCATTTGAAGATGGATTTGGATTTGATGGTTCATCAATTCGTGGATGGAAACCCATTAACGAAAGTGATATGCTAATCATTCCCGATCCGAATACAATGTTTGTTGATCCTTTTATTGAAGCACCAACAATAAGTTTAATCTGTGATGTCTATGAACCTGCAACAAAAGAGAAATACACTCGCTGTCCAAGAAACATAGCTCAAAAAGCCGAAGCTTATTTAATTTCTACCGGAATAGCAGATACTGTTTATTACGGACCTGAAGCAGAGTTTTTCATTTTTGATGATGTTCGTTTTGATTCAAGACCGAACGGAAGTTTTTATATGGTTGATTCTATTGAAGGAAGATGGAACAGCGGTAGAGAAGAAAATCCGAATCTCGGCTATAAGCCAAGATTTAAAGAGGGTTATTTTCCCGTTCCTCCAACTGATGCACTGATGGATTTAAGAAATGAAATGGTATTGAACCTGATTAATTGTGGAATTGATGTTGAAGCTCAGCATCATGAAGTTGCAAGTGGCGGTCAGTGTGAAATTGATCTAAAATTTGCACCGCTTGTTAAAGCTGCAGATCAACTTTTAATGTTTAAGTACATTGTGAAGAACACAGCAAAGAAAAACAACCGAACTGTTACCTATATGCCGAAACCAATCTTTGGTGATAATGGAAGCGGAATGCATGTCCACACTTCACTCTGGAAAAAAGGTAAGCCGCTTTTTGCTGGTTCTGGTTATGCAGGTTTGAGTGAAATGGCTTTGTATTTTATTGGCGGTCTTTTGAAACACGCTCCAAGTCTTTTGGCATTTACAAATCCAACAACAAATTCTTATAAAAGATTAGTCCCCGGATTTGAAGCACCAGTTAATCTTGCTTACTCTCAGAGAAACAGAAGTGCTTCAATAAGAATTCCTATGTATTCATCTTCACCAAAATCAAAAAGAATTGAATTTCGTTGTCCTGATCCATCCGCTAATCCTTACCTGGCATTTTCTGCGATGCTAATGGCAGGTTTAGATGGAATAATGAATCGCATTGATCCTGGTGAACCGCTTGATAAAGATATTTATGATATGCCCCCGGAAGAATTAAAGAATGTTCCTTCAACTCCTGATAGTTTGCAGGATGCATTGAAAGCATTGGCGAAGGATCATGAATATTTACTAAAAGGTGATGTGTTTACTGAAGATGTAATTGAAACCTGGATAAAATATAAAATGGATAAAGAAGTTAAGCCAATGGCTCTTCAGCCGCATCCGTTTGAGTTTGGTTTATATTACGATGTTTAGAATTTAATTACCAGAATAGTTCGTATAAAGTTACTGTCCTCGGTTCAGGAGTATTTATTCCAAAGCCGGGGACTTTCTTTTTATATAAAATTTTATGAGAAATATTTTCCGGAATTACCTCGCTTTTATCCGCCTCTTCTCTTAATACAAGATAAATTGGTTTTTTAGCAATTACATAATCATGATAACTTTTATAGTTGAATCTTTCTTTATCAACCAATCCGGCCAAATCAAAAACTTTAGCTGTGGAATAAGTACCAACAATTCCAACATCAGTAAGAGCGACCGTTTTTCTTTGGATGGTACTATCGTTTTTAATTATTTCTGAAATTTCTATGAATGTTTTTTGAAATCCACTTACAAAGTTATTGCTTGAAGGAACGATCGTGTTAAAAGTTATAAAATTATTTATCAATAAAATGGATGTCAGATAAAAGCTCGTTACTAAGTTATATTGAAGCTGGTTGAAAATTGTTTTCAAATTGTTTAGCAGTATTGCAGTAAGAAAAATTATTATTGGAACAAACATTAAAGAATATCGGGAAAGTATCGTTACATTTTTTAAGATGTAGAAAAAATAAAAACCTGATATCCAAAGCGTGAGTAATATATACTCCTGCTGATTAAATAAATTTAAAATTTTTTGGAAAGGATTTTTTAAATTCAGTTTTCTTTTAAAGAATAAAATCATAACTACAACAATTGCTGCTGAAAGAAATTCAGGAATGTTACCTGCCAGCAGAACTTTGATATTTCTAATCAGTTTATCAACATCAACACTTAGGAAATTATCTTTTGCTTTGGCTCTGAATGTATTTGGAATAATTGTTCCGAAGTGAGTCCAAGCATAGATGAACCAACTTGTTATTACTACCAGAAATTGTAATGCAAAAGAAAGAATAAAACTTAGTTTCTTTTTAACAGCCAAAAAGAAAACTAAGCTGACAGCAAACACGCCTAAAAATTCAGGTCTAAGCAGGAAAGATAATCCCATCACAAAACCCAAAATATTTGATGGCTCGTACTTCTTCTGAAGCAAAAGAACCAAACATATAATGGATGAACTCATAACAGCACTGGCTTCCATACCTGAAATAGACCACTTGATGAAGAATGGATTTAATGCCAGACTTAATATCAGAAATATTCTTAATGAAAAATTTATTTTCATAATCTTCAGAACATAACTCATCAACAAAATTGTAGTAACACTAAATATTCCACTAAGTATTCTGATGCTTAACTCGGGATTTTTTGTGAGCAAGGATAAAGGAGCATTAAGTATAACCCAAAGAGGAGAGGTTGTTCCGTAAGTTTCAGTGCCGGTAAAAGTAAATCTGCCGGTTTCAATCAATCCTTTTATAAATCCAACGTGAATGAATGTATCATCACCCATAAAGTCTGGGAAAAACAGATAAGCAATTGAAACAGGAAGAACAGATAGCAAAAGAATTATTACTGAATCAAATTTATTTAATCCGGAAAGGAGCGTAGATGTTTTATTTAACTTATCCATTTTTTCCAGACTTCAGGTTGATATCCAACAGTAACAAGGTTTCCATTCCGCACAATCGGAGTTTTAAGCAGCAAAGAATCATTCAGAAGCTCTTCTTCAATATCAAATTTCATATACTGCATTCCTCTTTCTTTGTATCTTTTACCCTCTGTATCAATAAGTTCATCAAATGGAATTACTCGTGAAATGTTTTCAAGTTCACCTTTAGTTAATCCTTTTTCCGTCAAATCACGAAAATGAAATGTGATTCTTCTTTCCTTAAAAAATCTTTCTGCCTTCTGAGTCTCTTTGCATTTTTTAGTGCCAATAATCTGAATGTTCATAATTACATCACTTCAAACTTTTGAGTTCGTTTTGTTCTTGGGAATCTGCTTTTCAATCCTTCTTCTGTTTTAATTGCTGTACCAAGAACGATGTTGTTATACTTTACAACATATTGTCCGGTTGCAAGTTCTGAATTTTTAATTTTCATTCCTGTCAGATATAACTCTAACTCCTCTTTGTCTTTTATTTCATAAATAAATTTTTTAACAGCACTACCCAAAACCTGAGCTCCGTTTGAATGTAGAGTTATTCTTTGTTTCTTATCAAGACTGCCAAACTTTGTCCCGATTCTGTTAAAGATTGCAGGTTTGTCATCGTACCAATCTTTATTGATGATATAAATATCTCTTCCTTTGAAAATAAATTTATATTCATTAAAAACATTTTCATCAACACCGAAGTGCTCAGCAAGATAATTTAAGTATGGTAAAAATTCTTTGTGAGTAGCTTTAACAATTTTAATATCAGAAACCGGTAACTGCATTTTTTCCATTGGTTCGGTTTCGGAAATTTTTTTCATTCTTACCAGAAAGAAACCATCAGAATCAATTTCCCAAGGTAAAATTCTTACCGCTTTTTCAATTTGTTGATTTAATTTTATTCCATCGTATTCAGTGAATGCTTTATGTGTTTTTACAGGCAAGTTAACTTCAAGAATTTCAACAGGATAATTTTTTAGAATTGTATCAATTACCATTTCATTCTCTTCCACCGATAAAGTACAGGTCGAATAGACAATTTCACCATCAACTTTTGCCATTTTAATTGCAGCAACCAGGAGTTTTGTTTGTAAATCATGAAGTCGGTTTGCATGCTCTAAAGACCACCATTTACTTACTTCCTCTTTCTTCTGAATAATTCCAAGTCCGCTGCAAGGTGCATCAACAAGAACTTTATCGAAATAGTTATCATACACTTTGCTAAGAAGTTCGCCTTTGAAATTTAAAATACCGGTATTGATGATATTCAATCTGTCAAGATTAAATACAAGCGATTTAATTCTGTTGATATCAATTTCATTTACAATTAAAGTTCCTCTGTTGTTCATCATTTCTGCTATCTGAGTTGTTTTTGAACCAGGCGCACCGCATAAGTCCATAACAATATCTTTCTCATCCGGTTTAAGTGCTAATGGAGGAAGCATTGATGATAAACCCTGTATGTAATAGAATCCTAAAATTTGTTCTACAGTTTTACCGACAAGGTCATTTTCATCAGAAATTACTTTCAAAGCATTCTGGAAATTCTCAACTGGTTCAGTGAAAATTTTATATTTGTTTGCAAGAAGATTTTGCAAATCCGGAACAGAAATTTTATTCGTATTTACTCTCAGATAATCTTTTGGTGTTTGCTGGATATATTGCTGATAAGCCTCAGCGGTTTCTATGCCATAAAGTTTTTCAAAATATTCGTATGCCTTTGAAGTTTTTTCCATTCGATTAGTATCTCACAAGGTTTAATGCTTTAAGTATTTCTGAAACGGGATTTATTTCTTTTGTGTCCTGGAAAGATTTCCTGAAGTCTTTAGTTACTTCAGTTATAATGTTATCAATATATTGTTCATATTTTTTAACAATAAGAGGAATATGATTTTTATCAACAGGAAATTTCATCTCAGAGTTTCTTTTCTGAGAAGCATAAACATAATATTTTGCCTCAATATAGTTTTCTGCCTGAGTTATGACTTCACCATCAGTTGTAATTACTTCGAAAGTACCGAATAGTTCTGAGCCGAGAATTAATGTTTTGGCAGGAATTTTTTTCTGAAGGGTTTCAACATTATCAAGGAAATCATCCGGAAAAGTCTTGATTCCTTCTGATATTAATTTATTCTTCCAATATTCAACAAATTCTTTTTTTGTCAACTTACTTTTTATGTTTCAAAAGGAAAGCTTTAACTTCTTTTCTTAGTGACTCATCATCTTTATAAGACTTAACAGTAAGATTAGGATTAGAACAGCCGGAAATCATAGAAGAAATTTTTTGAACTGATTCATTATATACAGCAAGCACAGGAATTTTCCTTACGAACAGAGCATAAGCAATTTCAAATCCAACTCCAAGACTCGCACCTGAAACCTCTGCAACCATTGCATCGCTTCCATCAATCCACTTAACATCTCTTGTGTAAATTTGCCTGTCGGTTAATGGTATAGACGAAGTAAATTTTGAATTCATTTCTGAAAGAGCTGTGATTCCAAGATTTTCAACATATTGAATAATCTCTAAATAAGATTTTAAATATGTTTGATCTCCGCGAATTGGTCCAGCACAATAAACTATCATGATTTCTGACTCAAGACTTTTTTATAATATTCTTCGTATTGAGGAATTACAATTGATTTATCAAATTTTGTAACGGCACATTTTCTGGCATTAGCTGAAAACATATCGTATTTCTTTTTGTTTGTTAAAAGATCTAAAGCATATTTTGCCATTCTATCAACATCACCAATCTCAGCAATATATCCGCATTCATTGTGTCTTATTAACTCTGGTAATCCCCCGACACTTGAACTAATAACCGGTAAACCACAAGCCATCGCTTCTAAAGCTGCTAATCCAAAACTTTCTGATTGCGATGGTATCAAAAATATATCAGAAGCGTTTAATATATCAACTATTGCCTCTTGTTTCCCTAAAAATCTTACTTTATCCATTAGCTCTAATTCTCTTGCCAATCGTTCACATTCTGATCTGTCAGGTCCATCTCCGACTAATAAAAGCTTTGCAGGAATTTCTTTCTGAACTTTTTCAAAAATTCTGATAGTATCCGGAACCCTTTTTACACCTCTGAAATTGGAAATATGAACCAGAATTTTCTCTCCATTAGGTGCTATGTGTTTTCTGTATTCACAATTCGGATTTGGTTTATAGACTTCTGTATCAACAAAATTTGGTATGACTTCAATATCTTTTTCTATTTCGTAATTTGTAATTGTTTTTTCTTTCAGATATCTCGAAACGGCTGTAACTCCATCACTTTTTTCAATGCTAAACTTAACAAGTGGTAAGAAAGATGGTTCTAATCCAACCAGTGTAATATCTGTTCCGTGTAAAGTTGTTATAATTTTTAAATCGCAATGACCCTTCAACATTTCTTTTGCAAGATAAGCCGAAGTTGCATGTGGAATAGCATAATGAACATGAACCAAATCCAGCATTTCAAATTTTGCAACTTCCGTCATTTTGCTTGCAAGAGATAGACTATAAAGCGGAAATTCGAACAATGGATAATTACTCATTTCCACTTCGTGAAAAACGATATTTTCGATATACTTATTTAATCTGAACGGAAGAGCATAGCTGATAAAATGTACTTCGTGACCTCTTAAAGCGAGTTCTTTTCCAAGTTCCGTTGCAATAACTCCGCTTCCGCCGTAAGTCGGATAACAGGTAATCCCAATCTTCATCTTTACTTTCAATTATTTCGGTCGTAAATATAAATCATTTAAGTATATTATCGAATTAATTTAACCTAATGTTAACGGCATCTTTACCATTATTTGATTTAATTTTGTCTGAAAGAATTATGAAAATATTGCTAATCGGACACTCAGTTTTTGATACAATTCTTAGAAATGATATGACGATAAATTCGCCAGGTGGAATATTCTATTCTGCCAGGCAAATAAAGCTTCTCTGTTCCGATGATGACGAATTATTTCTATTAACTCAAACTGATAATAACACTAAGGAATATTTTCTGCCTGTTTACTCTAAATTTAATTGTGATTTTATAGAAGAAGTTGATGCCATTCCAGCAGTTAAACTGATTGTTGATGATAAAAATGAAAGAAGAGAGATTTATTCAAACAGAACATCTAAACTCAGTATTGATAAAATTGATTTTTCAAAATTCGATGCGATTCTTATAAATATGATTACAGGTAATGATATAAATCAGGATGATCTGAAATTCATTAGATCAAAAACTTCTGCAATTATTTTATTTGATGTTCATACACTTTCGCGACCAATGGATGAAAATGGAGAAAGGATATTTACGGTTATAGAGAATTTTTCTGAGTGGGCAAAAAACATAGATATACTTCAGTCAAATCAAAATGAATTTAATACTTTAGGGAAATTTGATTCAGAATATGATAGAGCAAGATATCTGCTTCAGCAGGGAGTAAAAATAATTTTATTAACAAAAGGTGATTTAGGTGCAAAAATATTTTACTGGAAAGATGATGAGATGATGTCTTACTTTATTTCAGCTAATATAATAGTTAATCCAAATACAGTTGGTTGTGGTGATATCTTTGGGGCATCTTTCTTTTATAATTATATTAGAAACAGAAATGTCTATCAATCACTTTCGTTTGCAATAAATAAAACTGAAGATTTCTTAAAAGAAAAAGTTGGATAAATGTTACCTGAATTATTAGTTAAAAACAGAATACTTGTATTTGGTTCGAATGGGATGCTCGGACAAAGAATCAGTGAGTACTTTAAAGCTAATTCACTTGAACTGTTAACTTCTTCAGCAGAAGAAAAATCTTTTATCGAGGGACTCGATTATGTTCAATGTGATATAACCGACCGGAATAAAACCAAAAATCTTATCTATGAATTTTGTCCTGACTTTATAATTAATGCAGCAGCTTTTACAAATGTTGATCTTTCAGAAACTGAACGTGAAACCGCCTGGCGCATAAATGTAAAGGCAGTTGAGTATATGGCTGAAGCTGCAAGAATAATAGATGCTCACATCATTCATTTTTCAAGCGATTATATTTTTGACGGAAAGAACGGACCTTATCTTGAATCAGCGATGCCTAATCCACTTGGATACTATGGAAGAACAAAACTTGCAAGCGAGAATGTTTTGAAACTTTATGCGGTTAAACATACTATTATCAGAACTAATGTACTTTATGGTCCCGCAAAATTTGGAAGACCTGATTTTGTGAAATGGGTTGTAAATTCATTAAAGGAAAACAAGCAAATAAAAATTGTAACCGATCAGATAAATAACCCGACCTATCTGGATGATCTTGTTCAGGCAATTGATAAAATTATTGAATCCAGACGGGAAGGAATATACAACATTGGTGGTAGAGAATTTTTATCGCGTTTTGAATTCACTCAGATTATTGCAGATTATTTTTATCTGGATAAATCTTTAATTATTCCTATCACCACAGAAGAACTTAAACAACCCGCAAGAAGACCTTTGAAAAGTGGTTTGATAACAATCAAAGCACAGTCAGAACTTGGCTACCGACCCCACACGATTGAAGAAGCTTTATCAGAAATGAAGAAAGAAGTTTTTGCAGATAAAACTTAATTCCTTACCTAAGAAATACTAATACTGATACTATTTCAATTCTGTAGCTGATCTACTTAACTCAAACTCTGACTAGTTTAATAGCACAAAACTTCATTCTGAAGTTCAACTTCAATAATTTTGCATCGAGAATAAAGTTAATATATCGTAAGCTTATTAAATGATGATTGCCCCGGTAGCTCAGCAGGATACCTGCCCGACTTGAGTCGGTCAAGGCGGGCCTGCCCGACTTGGAAGTCGGTCAAGGCGGGCCTGCCCAACTTGGAAGTCGGTCAAGGCGGGCCTGCCCAACTTGGAAGTCGGTCAAGGCGGGGAGCAGCAGTTTCCTAAATAAGAAAAATGAGATATTTTGTATACATACTTTACAGTAAAGAACACAATAAAACTTATGTTGGATATTCAAATAACCTCGAACGAAGATTAAAAGAACACAATTCGGGAAAATCTGAATACACAAAGAAATATTTACCGTGGAAAATAGTCTACACAGAAGAATATGAAAGTGAAATTGATGCAAGACATAAGGAGAAATATTACAAAAGTGCAGCAGGAAGACGAAAGATTAAAAAGATAATTGATGATTTAAGCCCCGGTAGCTCAGCAGGATAGAGCAGCAGTTTCCTAAACTGTTGGTCGGAGGTTCGAATCCTCTCCGGGGTACAAAAAGTGAAAATAAGTTTTAACTTCTGGCAGTAGTTTCCTGGACTGTTGGTCGGAGGTTCTTCGAAGAATCCTTTGGAGAATCCTCTCCGGGGTGCAAAAAGTGGAAATAAGTTTTAACTTCTGGCAGCAGTTTCCTGGACTGTTGGTCGGAGGTTCTTCGAAGAATCCTTTGGAGAATCCTCTCCGGGGTACAAAAAGTGAAAATAAGTTTTAACTTCTGGCAGCAGTTTCCTGGACTGTTGGTCGGAGGTTCTTCGAAGAATCCTTTGGAGAATCCTCTCCGGGGTACAAAAATATTTTATAATTTCGGGTGGAAAGACATGCATAACAACAATGAGAGAATATGGATGAGTTTATAAATAAGCAGTTAGAACTTTTGTATTCCTCAATTCCTGAAGCCGAAGCAAGACTTCATCCGCCTGCAAAAGTTAAATCACAAATTATAACTTTGATCAATGGTGTTAAACCAATTAATCTGCTAAAACCTTGCAGAACAGGTGATGGTATTATCAAAATTGATGAATCAAAAGAAAAATTTCTTATAGAATTATTTGAACGAGCTTGTTCAGCAGGAAGATTTATGAAGTTTGTACCTGCTTCCGGCGCTGCTACAAGAATGTTTAGTAAACTGCAAACTACGCTGAATAATTATTCAAATTTTGATATTGAAATTCTTAAAATCCTTTCGGCTGAAGATAAAAATGTTGAGGCGACTTATCGTGTTTTATCAAACATTAAACAATTTGCTTTTTATGATGACTTGAAATCAGTTCTTGATGATAACATAGAAAATTTAATTTCATCAAATCCGAAAAAAATAATTGAAAAAATTCTTTTTAGTGACGGTCTCAATTACTCCAACAAACCAAAAGCGGTCTTAAAGTTTCACAAATATAAAAACGAAAATCGCTCTGCATTTACTGAGCATTTAATTGAATCATACTATTATCAAAAAGATGTTCAGAGCAGGATTAAAGTTCATTTTACAATTTCTGAAGAACATAAAAATTATTTCGATGAAGAATACAATAAGTTTTTAAATTCAAAATATTTTGATGATGTCGAGTACAATCTGGAATATTCATACCAGAATAAATCTACTGATTCAATTGCTTTAACTCTTGATAATGAAATTTATTTTGATAATAAAAATCGTCCTTTATTTCGTCCTGCTGGTCATGGTGCATTGCTTGAAAACCTTAATAACTTAAAAGGAGATTTGATCTTCATTAAAAATATTGACAATGTTTGTGTTGATAGATTAAAGCCGGTAACAGTTAGATATAAAAAACTTCTTGCTGGATTTCTTCTGCTTATCCAAAAACAAATTTTTGAGTATCTGACCTTACTTGAGCAAGAGAAAATTCCTGATAATAAAATTGATGAAATTATAAAATTTCTCGAAGCGTTTTTGAATATTCCCAAACCAGATGGATTCAATCAATGGGAAATTAAGAAGAAAAAGAACTTTTTGTTTACCAAACTGAATCGTCCTATAAGAGTTTGTGGCGTTGTTAAAAATGAAGGTCAACCTGGTGGTGCACCATTCTGGGTAAAAAATGAAGATGGTGAAACTTCAGTGCAAATTGTAGAAAGCTCACAGGTTGATTTCAACAATGAGGAGCAAAAACTTGTTTTCAATAACTCAACTCATTTTAATCCGGTTGATTTAGTTTGTGCTGTTAAAGATTTTAAGGGCGATAATTTTAATCTGATGAACTTTGCTGATTCAAAAGCATCAATAATTGTTCGAAAAACTATTAATGGAACTGAAATTAAATCATTAGAATTGCCAGGACTCTGGAACGGTGCTATGGCTAATTGGATTTCAGTTTTTGTTGAAGTGCCGATTGAAACTTTTAATCCTGTTAAGGAGATTATTGATTTACTTAATCCCGGTCATATTGAACAGCTCTGAAATTTTTTCTTGTTAATTGATTTTAAGAAAGTATTTTTGTATTAACAAAAGAGAACGATAAAAAAGAAAACGATGTCAACTGAAAATAAATTTAATGAAGAAATTCTGAACTCAATTGCAGAAGGTGTTATAACGGTTGATAAAACTTTTAAGGTTAATTTTATCAATCGTGCAGCTGAAGAAATTATGGGCTTCAAGAAAGAAGAAGTGGTTGGACAATTCTGTAAGTACATTTTAAAATGCGATTTGTGTCAAACTAAATGTCCGATTGGAATTGTGTTGGAAACCGGTTCAAATCTTTACGATTACTCATCAGTTATTTATGATAAAAAGGGAAACAGAAAACCAATTAAGCTGAATGCAGCTATTCTTAAGAATTCCGATGATAAGCCGGTTGGTGGGGTAATCTCTTTCAGAGATATTTCAGAACTAGAAAGAATTAAACAACAAACGGACATCATTTCTGATTTCTTCGGAATTGTTGGTCACAGCAAAGCAATGCAGGAAATATTCAAACTTATTATGGAAATATCTGAATCGGATGCAACGGTTTTAATACTTGGTGAGTCTGGAACCGGAAAAGAATTAATTGCAAATGCTATTCAGGCCACAAGCACAAGAAAGAACAAACCATATCTTAAAGTTAACTGTTCTGTATTTCCTCAAAATCTTCTTGCGAGCGAATTATTCGGTCATGTTAAAGGTGCTTTTACTGATGCAGTGAAAGACAGACCGGGCAGATTTGAACTTGCTGATGGTGGTACAATTTTTCTCGATGAAGTTGCTGAAATGCCGCTTCATACTCAAATACAATTATTACGGGTTTTGCAGGAAGGAACTTTTGAGAGAGTCGGTGAATCAATTACAAGAAAAGTAGATGTTCGCGTTATTGCAGCTACAAATATTGATATTAACAGAGCATTAAAAGAAGGAAAGCTTAGAGAGGATCTCTACTACAGATTAAATGTTATTCCTATTTCAATTCCCCCTTTAAGAGAAAGAAAAGAAGATATCCCACATCTTATAAAACATTTTATCGAAACATATTCCAAACTTTACAAAAAGAACATTCCCGATATTTCTGATACTGCACTTGATTTGTTGATGAAATATCCCTGGCCAGGAAATGTAAGAGAATTAGAAAATGTAATTGAATATGCTATCGTTAGAACTAAAAATGATAGTGAGATTGAGATTTCAAATCTTCCAAGTAACATTAAAAATACTTCTCTTAATCAAAACATTCCTCAGAAAGCTTTCAAAACTGAAAATGCTGCATCACTCTTATCATTACTTGAAAAACACAAATGGAATAAAACTAAAGTTGCCAAAGAACTTGGAATCGGAAGAACAACTCTTTGGAGAATGATGAAACAATTAAATCTTGAAGACTAAACAACCGTTTCATTGTTCTGATTGAAACACTTCGTTCCATTTGCTTAATCTATTATGAAAAATAAAGTTAATCGTGGTGTTTCATATTGCTGTTTCATTTGAAACAATTCTCTCGATAAAACCGCCCGAAATTTTTAAATAATATTGATTTACTTTGGCAATTATATTGCCTGTTCCAAAACGCTATGAGTGAAATGTTAGGTAATCAATATTTTCTTTCACGAAATTTTTCAAAAGCAAAAGAAGCTTATGAAAAAGTTCTCTCATCAGAGCCTCAAAATGATTTTGTTAAAAAGCGACTTATAATCTGTTACACTCAAACCGGGGAAATTAATAAAGCATTCGAATTGTTCTATGAGATTGTAAAAAATAATATTGATTTAATAACTAATACAGATCTTGTTGCTGATGATTGTCCTTGTCCTGAGTTAATAAGCAAATATGGAAATGTGAAACCGACTGAGGAATGTTCACATGATGCTAAACTTATGTTGGGAATGTTATGGTTGTATTGCAACAGTCAGGTTTCATTAGAGTTTTTTAACAATCTTTCTTCAGAAGAAAAATCTGATGAAAGAATTGTTGAAGTAAGAAATATTATCAAAGAAAAAATTAATCAAAATGAGAAACACTATTCATAAAATAATTAACACGGAGCTCTGTATGAAAAGAATACATTTACTTGTTATTGCTTTGTTTGTATTCGGAATAGTTTCCGAATTATTCCCGCAAGGAAACTTTAGTACCAGTTTGCACGCTACCAGAAAAGGTAAAATACATTGGTACAATAAAGTAGAAAATGGTGGTACCGGTGGATTCGAAGTACTTACCAATGTTCCCATTACACAATTGGGATGTGTTGAATGCCACGATGCAGTGGACGCTAATGGTAATCAATATCCGGCAAATTATACTCCAGGTTGTGTAGATTGTCACGCAACAAATTCAACTTGGGCTGTAACTCAAAATGATTGTCTTGGTTGCCACAGCCGTGAGAAAACAATTATTAATATGCAGTTACCTGATGTTCACAGAAGCCGTGGATTTACTTGTATGACCTGCCATAAGAAAGAAGAATTACACGGCGATGATGGTATTGCACATAATTCAATGTTTGATCCAGGTGCAATCCAGACAGATTGTTCAAACAGCGGTTGTCATGCCGGATTTACACATCCAAATCCAGGAGTTGATCCTCACGGTGGAAAATTACATTGCACAAGCTGCCATGCTCAGACAAATCTTGCTTGCTATAGCTGTCACTTCGAAAGTCAGGTTCAGACTCATCTGAAAAGAGCTTATAAGACAATTACAGGATTCGTATTTCTCGTAAACAGAACTAAAGATAACAAAGTACATCCTGCAACATTTCAGGCAATCACTTATGAAGGAAAAGCTGGTGTTGCATTTGGTCCTTCTGTAGCTCATACAATTGTTAAAACCGGTGCAAGAACCTGTACTGATTGTCATGCAAATTTTGGTGGACAAATACCAGCCATTTCAGACTTTAATGCTGATGGTGTTATAAAATTTGCAACCTGGAACACTACGGATAGCACTTTAAGCTGGCATCAGGGAATTGTTCCTCTACCTGCAAATTATCGAACAGCAATGAGAATGGATTATCTTACATATAACGGAAATGTTTCCGACCCCGTTGCTCCATCAAAGAACTGGTCAGTTGTTAAAGATGTGGCAGATATGTTTCAGATTTTGTATTGCACGCCTCTAACAAAGCAACAGATGGCTAAGATTGGTATGGATACAACTCTTGTTAGTGTTGAACCGATTAACAGTAATATTCCTTCTTCATTTGAATTAGAACAAAATTATCCAAATCCTTTCAATCCAAGCACAACAATAAGATATTCAATTCCAAAGAGTTCTTATGTTGAACTTAAAGTTTATGATGGACTTGGTAATCTTGTTCAGTCTTTAGTAAGTGAATATTTAAATGCAGGTACATATGAATCTACATTTAACGGTGCAAGCCTTTCAAGCGGAGTTTACTATTACCAAATTAAAGCCGGGGAATTTACCGCTACAAAGAAGCTCGTCTTAATGAAATAAATTTCATCCTACAGTTCAGGGAAGAGTGGGTGCCTAAACGGGCACCCATTTTTATTACTATAAGATGTAAAAATTTACCGTAAAATTTACCAACCTTACAAATTTTTTTAATTACACATTCAATTTTTAATCAATTTACCATTTGAAAAATTTTCGCTTCGTGGCATTTACATTGTAAATTTTTCCGAAATATTTACTCATAAAAACAACACAACAATTATTGGAGGATTACAATAATGGGAATTGCAGAAATTGGGGTAATAGCGTTTTTAGTTATGCTCCTCGTTTTTGGATTTATCAACTCCAGAAAAGTTGCACAGGAATTAAAGAAAATGGGGGTTGATAAGTAAGAAGAAGGGGCTGTCTCTCTAATAAAATTTTTCCTGAGGCAGCCCATTCTATTTTTCAATTATTTCTACCCGATCAGAGTAACCAATTAATACCGAATCAACTATATCAATAAATAATCCGACTTCGACTATCCCGGGAATCATCTTCAATTCTTTTTCTAATTCCTTTGGATCATCAATTTCACCAATGTGACAGTCTATTATAAAATGTCCACTATCGGTTATAAAATTTTTGTTACCGGATTTTCTGATTATTGGTTTAAGCCTCATCTGTTCAAATCGCACCAGCAATTTTCTTGCGGCAAAAGGCACAACCTCAATCGGCAATGGAAAGCTGCCGAGTTTATTTACCAACTTTGAATCATCAACTATCCAGATATTTTTTTCTGAATTATACGCAACAATCTTTTCATATAGTAATGCACCACCACCGCCTTTAATTCCTCTCAGATAAGGATCTACCTCATCAGCTCCATCAATTGTCAAATCAATTCTTGATACGCTGTCAAATTCGTGAATTATAATTCCTAATTTATTGGCAAAGTTAGTCGTACGATTGGAAGTTGAAATACATTTAATGTTCAAGCCGGATTTTACTTTTTTGCTAAGTTCTTCAATCATTATCTCTACTGTTGAACCAGTCCCTAAGCCCACAGTCATTCCATCCCGAATAAATTCTATTGCCTTTTTAGCTGCATTTAGTTTCTTTGTCATATAAATTCCTTTTTGTTAGTACAAAAATTCAGATAGGAAAGTATTATTCAAAATCAATAAATATTTTACAATAATTAAATAAATATCAAATAATTCCGAATATAATTTGATAAATAATATTTATAAATTATTTTATTAGGTAAAATAAATAATTTCTTTATAATTATATGAAAATTGATTCAATAGATAAACAGATTTTAAGTATTCTTCAGCAAGATGCACAAATCACCAATGTTGAATTAGCAAAGAAAATTGGTATTAGTCCACCAGCAATGCTCGAGAGAGTAAAACGACTTGAAAAAAACGGTATCATAAAAAGATATGTTGCAATTGTTGACCCATTGAAGGTAAGTAAAGGAATATTTGCTTTGGTATCTGTTTCATTAAGTGCTCATCAGCTCTCATCAATAGATCAGTTTACACGACAGATTAAAAAATTAGATGAAGTTCTGGAATGTTATCATGTCGCTGGTGAAGAGGATTTTATTTTGAAAATAGCTGTAAGCAGCATTGAAGAGTATGAAAAGTTTATCCTCAGTAAACTGACAAAGATTAATGGTGTAAGTAAAGTAAACACAAAATTTGTTCTATCAACTGTAAAGTATAACACTAAAATTAAAATTGAATGAAAGGGGAAAGATATGCACCACTTTGATCCAAGTATTGAAATTCAGGATTATCTGGTATTTGGTGAGTATGGAGATGTAAATCCATCAATCACTGATTCATCAACTTATACATTTCTTAATCCAAAGACGATGAAAGAATTATTTGAACACGAAATTGAAGGTTGCTTTTTATATTCTCGTCATTGGAATCCCACTAATAAATATCTTGCAGAGGCTTTGGCAAAGTTAGAAGATACTGAAGCAGCAATTGTAACATCGTCAGGTATGAGTGCAATTAGCTGCACAATTTTACAACTTTGCAGTTCAGGGGATGAAATTGTTTCGAGCAGAACAATTTATGGCGGAACTTATGCGTTGTTCAAAAACTTTCTGCCAAGATTTGGAATTAACACAAAGTTTGTAAACACACAGGATCTTGCTGCAGTTAAAAATGCTATTACAAAGAATACAAAGGTCATTTATTGTGAAGCAATTAGTAATCCTCTGCTTGAAGTAGCTGATATTCCTAAGCTTGCTGAAATAGCGAATGAACATAATATCAAACTTGTTGTTGATAACACCTTTAGTCCGATTTTTATAACTCCAGCTCACCTTGGTGCTCATATCATAATACATAGTTTAACGAAATTTATTAACGGAACAAGCGATTGTGTTGCCGGTTGTGTTTGCAGTACCAAAGAATTTATTTCTCAACTAACGGATATTAACTCCGGCGCATCAATGTTACTCGGTCCCGTATTAGATAGTTTCAGAGCTGCCAGCATTATGAAAAATCTTCATTCACTTCATATAAGAATGAAGAAGCACAGCGAGAATGCTCTTTACCTTGCTGAGAATTTGGAAAAGCTTGGTTGCAAAGTATTTTATCCTGGATTAAAATCACATAGCGGACATCAACTATTGAATGAAATTATGAATGAAGGATTTGGTTATGGCGGAATGCTCGCTCTTGACGCAGGTACAGCAGAAAAAGCTGATGAGCTTATGACTCTGATGCAGCAGGAAAAAGTTGGATATCTTGCTGTTAGTTTGGGATACTTTAAAACTTTGTTTTCTTCTCCCGGCCATAGTACTTCATCGGAAATTCCTGAAGAGGAAAGAAAAGCAATGGGTTTAAGTGAAGGACTCGTGAGAATATCAATCGGACTTGATAATAATATCGAAAAAACTTTTCAACGAATTAAAAAATGTCTGCAGCAAGTTGGTTTGTGTAAGTAAAGAAATCAGAACTGGCTGACTTTAATCTGAATTGAGAAACAAAGTCAGCCATGTTTTTTATTCTGGTTTAAACAAAGCGCAAACAGCACCAGCCGGATCCTGAATAACAGTAAATCTTCCATAATTCGGAATTGTTTTCGGTTCGACTATAACCATACCTCCAAGTTGATTACACAACTCAACACTTTTATCAACATCTTCAACTGTAATATAAATTAACCATTGCGGCGGAAGCTTTGCATTGATTCCTTTGGCATTACAAATACCAGCTGCAATTCTATTGCTTTCCGGGGCTACCATACTGAAATCGTTATAATCACCCATCGAAACCGGCTCTGATTTCCAGCCAACAACTTTTTCATAAAACAGTTTCACTTCATCTGCGTTAGAAACTGTTAAATCGCACCAGGTGATTGAACCTATTTCTGGTTTAGCATTCATATTTTCTCCAATTCAATTGTTGATAATAAACTTTACTTAAAAATAATCAACCAACATTTAAGTAAGAATAAAATAATTACAAAACTTTTACAGGAGTAATCTTTTAATAAAAATTATTAGCAGGCAATAGTGAAAAGAATTTGATATTTTTAACTTATCGAACAAAAGAATTATTTATATGTTTTTATCAGATCATAATAAAACGGCGATGATCCTTAAGGATCAGAAATTAAGTTACAAACAATTACTTGGCAATGTTGCCTCCTTTTCCAATTTAATAAATGATAGAGCAACCAAGGTTGCAATATTTTTTGAAAACCGATTTGAATGGGTATATGCATTTTATTCTGCCTGGCTTAAGAATGCCACTGTTGTTCCGATTGATTTTATGTCTTCAGCAGAAGATGTCAATTTTATTTTGAATGATTGTAAACCAGAAATAATTATTTTCTCAAACCAAACTGCTGAAGTCTGTAATAAAGCATGCAACGGTCTATCCTATCAGATTGATAAGTTAAATGTTGATGATATTTTATTAATAGAATTCTCCGGTGAAGTTGTTTTCCCAAAACCTGATATAAATAAAACTGCTGTAATAATTTATACATCAGGAACAACTGGTTCTCCAAAAGGAGTAATGCTTTCGTTCGACAATTTACTTGTTAACATAGAAGCTGTAACAGAAGATGTTGTTGTATATGAGCCATCAGACAGAGTGCTGGTTCTTTTACCTTTGCACCATATTTTCCCGTTAGTTGGAACGGTCGTCGCACCATTAAAAATAGGTGCAACAATTGTGTTTTCGCCATCAATGGCTGCAGATGATTTAATGGCAACATTGCAGAATCATCAAATCACAATGATTATCAGTGTTCCAAGATTTTATAGCATTATAAGAAAAGGTATCAAAGAAAAAATTGAAAAGAATAAAATTGCTAAGTTGCTTTTCAGAATTGCCGAGAAGAAAAACTCATTAACTTTTTCAAGGAAAGTTTTCAAATCAGTTCATAAGAAGTTTGGTGGGAAAATTAAGTATATGGTATCAGGAGGAGCAGCACTCGATATAGAAGTTGCAAAAGATTTACGCACACTTGGTTTTGAAGTTTTAGAAGGTTATGGAATGACAGAATGTGCCCCAATGATAACATTTACAAAGCCCGGTAAAGTTGTAATTGGCAGTGCTGGCCAACCGCTGAAGACAAATGAAGTCCGGATTGTTGATGGTGAAATTGTTAATCGTGGCAGAAATGTAATGCAAGGTTATTATAACAGACCTGAAGAAACAAAAGCAATAATAAAAGACGGTTGGTTATACACAGGTGATTTGGGCTACCTGGATGAAGAAAACAGATTATTCATTACAGGAAGAAAAAAAGAAATAATTATTCTATCAAATGGAAAGAATATTAATCCTGAAGAGATAGAAACTAAACTTGCAAAAATGTCTGATGTGATTAGCGAAGTTGGTGTGTTTGAAAAATCCGATATGCTTCATGCTTTATTTTATTGCGATGAAGTAAAACTTAAACAGCAGGGAATTGATAATGTTGAAGAATATTTAAAGTGGAATGTAATTGATAAATACAATCAGGAAGTTACGCCTTACAAAAAGGTAATGAAGTTTTCAGTTGTTCGTGAACCTTTGCCACGCACCAGACTTGGAAAATTAAAAAGATTTCTTCTGCCTCAACTTGAAATAAAAGACCAATCAAAGCAGGAAAAAATTCCTGAGCCGGTTTTTCAGGAATATATTTTAATCAAAGATTTTATCCGGCAGCAGAAAGAAATTACTGTTCATCCAATAGACCATCTTGAAATTGATCTTGGACTTGATTCACTTGATAAAGTTAATCTTCAGGTTTTTCTTGAGCAGACCTTTGGTGTAAAGATGAATGAACAGGAAATAATGAGTTTTCAGAATGTTCTTAAACTGGCTGAAAGCATACAGGAAAGAAAAACCAAGCTTGCAGTTGAAGCAATTGATTGGGGAAAAATTCTCAGAGAAGAATTTGATGTTAAACTTCCGGAAAGCTGGTTTACACATAATCTGATTAAACATGCTGCAAAGATTTTTCTAAAGTTTTATTTCCGATTAAACAGCGAAGGATTGGAAAACCTTCCAAACGGACCTTTTATTTTAGCACCGAATCATCAGAGTTTTCTTGATGGTCTTTTCGTAGCTGTTTTTCTGAAAAATAAAATTATGAAACGAACATATTTTTATGCTAAAGAAAAGCATGTGAAAAATAAAGTATTAAAATTCATTGCTGATAAAAGTAATGTCATAGTTATGGATTTAAGTGATTTGAAAACATCACTTCAAAAGCTGGCTGAAGTATTAAAGAATGGAAGAAATCTTATAATCTTTCCTGAAGGAACAAGATCTTTTAACGGCGAGCTCGGAGATTTCAAAAAAACATTTGCAATTTTAAGTCGTGAACTGAATGTTCCGGTTGTGCCGGTTGCGATAGAAGGTGCTAATAAAGCTTTGCCAAGAGGAAAAATTATTCCAAGACCATTTAAAAAAGTGCGTGTTAAATTTCTTAAGCCTATTATGCCTTCAACTCATACTTATGAATCATTGCGCGATGCAGTATTCGAAAAAGTTGCGAGCAATTTAAATATTAGTAAACCGCATACAAGAAATACCTGATGAAAAAAATCGGAATCACATTAATTCTCATCATAATTCTTCCGGTTGCATTTCTTGTTTTTAATGAAATAGGTAAGCTAAATGAAACCGAAAAAGTGCTTGAAGAAACTTATAATAATCAATTGCAGGCAATTTTGTTTTCAGTTAACCAATATTCAGATGATATTGTAAATAGCTGGGCTAACAGAATAGTTGAATTAAAAGCTGATAAAAATTTATTACAGGAATATGTTTATGTCAATCTCGCACTCGAAGCTGTTTTATTTTTCGATTACTCAAATAATCAAATACTGAAAGCAGTAGGTAAGAAGGAATCAAATTATTCTGATGAAACATTTATAAACAAAATACTTTTAGCTATTAATGAAAATAAAAATACTATTGAGCGATTAGTCGAATATCAAAAAGCGGGATATAGAAAACTCGAACCATTAAAATTTAAAGATGAACTTAACTTTTCATTGGTACTGTTTTCCAATACAGAATCTGATGGATCAATTGAACTGGTATGTTTGATAATAAATCCGGAAGCTTTTGCAAAAAGAATTTTACTGCCGAGAATTCAGCAAATAACTCAAAATAAGTTTTTGATTGTTGTAAGAGATGATGAAAATAAATTTATTGTAAGTTCGGATAATAGAGAATTCGCCGGCAGTGTCGAATTTGAAAAACCGATGTGGTTAATTCCAAATTATAAAATCGGAATTGTTTTGGTAGGTGAAACCATTCGAGATTTAATTCGCAGTCGGGCAACAAACAATCTTATACTTATTGCTATTCTTTTGCTGGTACTTTTATTTGCGGTGGTATTTGTTTATCGGGCTGTTAAAAAAGAAGTTGAACTTGCTCAGTTGAAAGCAGATTTTGTTTCAAATGTTTCGCACGAACTACGAACACCACTTGCATTGATAAGCATGTTCGCTGAAACTCTTGAACTCGAAAGAGTAAAAAACGATGACAAGAAAAAAGAGTATTATTCAATCATTAGTCAGGAAGCAAACCGGCTTGGTAGAATTGTAAATTCAATTCTGAATTTTGCTAAAATGGAAGCCGGCAAAAGAAAATTTACATTTGAACCGAAGAACATTAATGAAGTTGTGGATAATATTTATCAAACTTATTCATATCATCTTCAGAACAAAGGATTTAAATTTGAAAAAGAGTTATCGGATAACTTACCAGAGGTAGTAATTGACTCTGAAGCAATTTCGGAAGCTGTAATTAATCTTATTGACAACGCTGTGAAATACAGCAATGATAAAAAGGAAGTGTTTTTAAAGACCGGCAAAACTAATGAATCTATTTTTATTGAAGTATCAGATAAAGGAATTGGAATTCCTCCAAATGAACAGAAAAAGATATTTGATAAATTCTATCGTGTTTCATCCGGACTAATTCATAATGTGAAAGGAACAGGAATTGGACTATCATTAGTTAAGCAAATTGTTGAAGCACACAATGGTAAAATTGAGTTGAAAAGTAATCCCGGCGAAGGAAGCTCATTCAGAATATTTATTCCGATTGACTCAAATAGTTAAAGGAGAATTCAGATGACTAAAATTTTGATTGTTGAAGATGAACCTAATATGCGACTTGGATTAAAAGATAATCTCGAGTTCGAAGGTTACAATGTTGAGCTCGCTGAAGATGGTGAAGATGGTTTAAATAAAATATTAGATAATAAATATGACTTAATAATTCTTGATGTGATGATGCCGAAAATATCCGGCTTTGATGTCTGTAAAAATGCACGAAAATCCGGCGTAACAACTCCTATAATTCTTCTTACTGCTAAGGGAGAAGAGATTGACAAAGTATTGGGACTTGAACTTGGCGCTGATGATTATGTTACAAAGCCATTTTCAGTTCGCGAGCTTATTGCAAGAGTTAAAGCAATATTAAGACGAAGTGAAAATTTATCTCTTTCGGAAAGTAAGTCAATTAAAATTGGAAAGCTTGAAGTTGATTTTAATGGATACAAAGCAATCAGTGGAAAGAAAGATGTGCAAATGTCTCACAAGGAATTTGAGATTCTTCATTACCTGTGGAAGAAGAAAAACACAACAGTCAGTCGTGATGATTTGCTTACCGAAATCTGGGGTTATGATGAAACTCCTACAACAAGAACAGTTGATAATTTCATTTTAAAGCTTCGTCAAAAAATTGAAATTGACCCGAACCATCCAAAAATAATTTTAACCGTTCATGGAGTTGGTTATAAAATGGTTCTGTGATATTAAGAATTATTTCTGCCTGTCATGACATTTCTTTACAATTGTTGACTAACTCCTGACACCTCTTACAAATCTTTAAATTAGGTTTACCTCAGAACTTAAACAAATATTTTTCATACGGAGGTGTAAAATGAAAGCGATAAGAAAACAGAATTCGAAGAACATATTCTTTGGACTGATTGCAATATTTATTTTTTTATTTGGAACTCTGAGTTTCCCTCAGGTAAAACAACTTAAAGATTTTACTAAGCATAAATATGCATATGAAAATCTTTCAGCTGCAATAAAATCTGATAATGATGGAGTAAGAGAAGATGCAATCTATCTTGTTGGTAAATATAAGTTGATTGATTTCGAACAGGATTTACTTAATCAAATCGAAGAAGAAAAAAATCCTGACATAAAAGTTTTGATTGGATTGGCCCTTTACCGAATGGAAAGTGAGAAAGGTATGCAGAAAATGCTTGAACTATCTTCTAAAGATAGAAATGACAGAGTAAGAAGAATGAGCGCAGCAATTTATAATGAATATCTTACCAGCAATTCAAACCGATCAGTTTCAAGATAATTTTTTGATTAAATCTGGCTGTCTGAAAAAATCAGGCAGCCATTTTTAATTCTTTTTGTAGCTCACATTACTTTAATTGTTCAGAAACTTCTTCAACTTTTTTCCATACGCGAAGTAAATTCTCTCCGAAAATTTTTCTAATATCTTTTTCTGAATAACCTCTTCTAAGTAATTCGTAAATCAGATTAGGATATTTTGAAGCATCTTCCAGACCAATTGGTAAATGATCACCAACGCCGTTAAAATCTGAGCCAATACCAACATAATCCACTCCAACAAGTTTTACAATATGATCAATATGATTTGCAACATCTTCAACGGTGGCTTTACCAACAGGATTTTCTTTCCAGTATTGTGATTCATATTGCCAGGCAGAATCTGTTCCCGGAGTAATATTAAAATTTTTCAAATGCTCTTTTATTTCTTCTTCGCCTTCAAGATATTTTTTATTGATATCTTCTCGAAGAAAAAATCCTGCAAAAGCAATTTGAACAACTCCACCGTATTTTGCTAATTCGATTATCATCTCATCACTGATGTTTCGTTCAAATCCCGGCGTAAAAAATCTGCAGCACGAATGAGAAGCAATAACAGGAGCTTTACTAAGTTTCATTATATCGTAAAATGTACTGTCGCTTATATGTGATACATCTATCATTATCCCAAGACGATTCATTTCCTTTACTACTTCTTCACCAAAAGGACTTAAACCATTCCATTTTCTTTCCGGATCATTTGCAGAATCACAAATATGATTTGATTTATAATGTGCTAAAGTTATGTATCTGATTCCCTTTTTATAAAACTCACGAAGATTATCCAGACTTCCTTCAATCGGAGAACCATTTTCCATTCCCATTGCTAAAAGGATTTTATCATTTACTTTCTGATTTCTAATTTCAGAAACCTTTTTCACAATCTTAAACTTATCTGGCCAAAGCTGTTCCAACTTTTCAACTAACTGAATTAATGAATCTGCCTTCGCTTTGGATTTTCCTTCTGCTTCAAGATTTGGTGAAGTATAAATTGACATAAAAGCAACATCTAAACCTCCTTCAGTTGCTCGTTGAAAATCGAATTCACCATAATCTGATCTTACTGAGACATCAAACCATTCATCAAAAAGCCAATCAGGTAAATCAATGTGTGTATCTACAATTAAAATTTCTTTCGCAAGATCTTTAGCTTTCAGGAGGAGAGTTGAGTCCACATATTGCAAAAAATTTTGTGAATAAGTATTAAATGATATTAGTAGCAGTAAAAGAGTAAAGTTTTTCATAAAATATTTTTCATTTATTTTTTGTTTGAAAATAATCATTAAGATATTTTGCTCAAACTATATGATGATAATTTTTTACAATTGATTACTTTGCAATGACAATTTTCAATCATTCATTTTTTAGTTTTACAGCGTATGATAGGCACGTTAAAAATAATTTATCTTCATTTCTTTTTTATAATCATCTCAATATTTGTATTGATTGGGTGTGTTGAGAAAAACTATCCACCGGAAAACCGAGAAAAAGTTAATGGTAAAATTATTGTAAATCTAAAAGGCGAATGGAAGTTTTCCTTAGGCGATTCGTTCAAATGGTATAAAAAAGATTTTAATGACACTAATTGGGAGAGAATTGTTGTTCCATCATCCTGGGAAAATCAGGGTTTTCACGGTTATGATGGATTTGCCTGGTATAGAAAAGAATTTTATCTGAACGATGATGTGTCGGATGAAAATCTTTATTTAATTCTGGGCTATGTTGACGATGCAGACCGAACTTATTTGAATGGCGAATTGATTGGCTTATCCGGCGGCTTTCCACCAAATTATAATACAGCTTATAATGCGTTCAGAAAATATAAAATACCAAATGGTCTTTTGAAGAAAGGGAAAAATGTTATTGCCGTTCGCGTTTATGATCAGGAACTTGAAGGAGGAATAATGAGTGGTGAAATTGGAATCTATTCTTTTAATGATGAACCTAATCCCGATCTTTCACTGGAAGGAATATGGAAATTTAAAATCGGAGATGATAAACTTCGTGCAGAAATAAAATATGATGATAGCGTTTGGGATAGTTTATTTGTTCCTGCTCATTGGGATATGCAAGGTTATCGCAATTATGATGGATTTGCCTGGTACAGAAAGAAATTTTACGTTGATAAAAAATTCAGTCGGGAAAAATTAATTCTGCTTCTCGGGAAAGTTGATGACATTGACCAAACTTATATTAATGGTATTCAGATTGGTTCTACCGGTCTGTGGAATTTTGATAAAGTTCCAACTGAGTTTAATACAAGAAATGAGTGGGAGCAGAAAAGAGTTTATACAATTCCAGATGGAATCTTAAACTTTAATGGCGAGAATATAATTGCTGTTCGGGTTTATGATGGTTTTCAGGATGGAGGAATTTATCAGGGACCTGTTGGTATAATAACTCAAAAGAAGTTAAAAGAATTTTCTGCCCGCTAAATTATTTTTTTCTTAACTGCTCTTCAAACAGAAAATGTTTCGAAATTACATAAGCCGAAATCATAAACATACTGCCAAACAAAACATCTGAAGCGAAATGAGCACCAACTACAATTCTGCTGATACAAAGAATCAAAGCGTAAGAGATAATAATTGTTTTTATTGCAGTTCTCCTAAAAATTGGCTTATCAGAAAGCAGAATAAATATAGAAATTAAAATCCATCCCATTGCAGCGTGTCCGGATGGAAAGGAATCATTGCCATTAAATCCATTTGGAATGTACCAGGCAGAAAAGTTCGAAAAGTCACCATTGAAATCTCTGAATCTTATTCTTCCCCATAAAAATTTTAAAGGAAGATTAGTTAACAAATATCCAAAAACCAGCATTCGGACTAATATTCTTGAAAAGAAAAATTGCTTGTTTGAAAACCGCAATTTGCTTTTGACATATAATAAGGTTGTTAAATTGATCAGAGCACTTCCTGCTATCAATAAAATAATTTCATATAAAGATTTGTACTGAACATTAAATGCATAATTAGTTATGAGGAAGTTTAAATAAATCAATCCGGCTGTAGATATAAGCATTAGAAAAAAATAAGCCGCAATTCTTTTTGAATTAGATGAAAGCTTGTTTGAGGAAAAATAAATGTAAATTCCAATAAGCGAAACAATTAGTCCGGGAATTTCACCGTACATCTCAAGAAATTTTGCCCAATTACTTGAAGGATTGAAGAAAATATTGGATAAAAATAAATCACTCGACTCAAAAAGAAATGCAAGAATTAACCAAACTACAAACAGCAAATAAATAGTTGTTTTCGTCTGATATTTTTTCAATTTAATCTCAGCTTAGTCTAAAATATTTTTTTTAGTGTATGAATTTAATCAAAAGCATTTTAATTAAGATGAATATATTTGAGCTATAAAAATTTATAAAAGAGGACTAAATGAAAGTTCATAATATCTCAGGTCAAATTGAAAGTCAGTTTTATAATGTTCTGCAAAAATTAAATGATGAAAAAATCATTGAAAGAATCTGGAAGAAAGATTACACTGTTTGGAATAACGATCCAACTGAAATCAGCAATCGACTTGGCTGGTTAGATTGTACATCGAATACAAGAAAGTCATTCGATGAGATTTATTCATTCGTAAACGAAATTCAAAGCGAAGGTATAAAAAATGTTTTACTTTTGGGAATGGGAGGTTCTTCGCTTGCACCTGAAGTTTTTAGCCTGGTATTCGGTCATAACAGTAAAATAAAATTATCTGTTATTGATAGTACTCATCCTGAAGCTGTTCTGGAGAAATCCAATAGACTAAATCCTGAAAATACTTTATACATAGTTTCAACAAAATCAGGCGGCACAGTTGAAACAATTTCATTTATGAAATACTTCTATAACTATGTATTAAATAAATCAGGCAAAGAAAAAGTTGCTCAGCATTTTGCTGCAATTACAGATCCCGGCAGTGGATTGGAACAAATGGCAAAAGATTTAAACTTCAGAAAAATTTTTCTGAACGATCCTAACATTGGTGGAAGATTTTCTGCTTTATCTTTGTTTGGAATTGTACCTGCAGCTTTCGTTGATGTTGATATAGAAAAACTTTTCATCCGAGCAGATAATGAAGTTTTATTATCAAAAAAATCAGGATATGAAATTGAAAGAAATAATGCTGCATTATTTGGAGCATTGTTGGGAGTGTTGGCAGAAAACGGAAAAGATAAACTTACTTTATTTACCTCAGAAAACATCAGTTCTTTTGGCGGCTGGATTGAACAACTTGTTGCTGAATCAACTGGCAAATTAGGTAAGGGAATTCTTCCGGTTGATATTGAAGAAATTCAAAGTCCGGAATTCTATGGTAATGATCGTGCCTTCGTTTATATCAAACTTAAATCTGATAATAAGTATCAGGATAAAGTTCAAATGCTTATTGATGCAGGATTTGTAGTAGTAGAATTTGAATTAGAAGATATTTATGATTTAGGAAAGCAATTTTTCTTGTGGGAATTTGCAACTGCTGTTTGTGGCTGGCACTTATCAATTCAGCCCTTTGATCAACCAAATGTAGAGCAAGCTAAAGTTATTGCGAGAAAAATTTTAAAAGATTATCAGGAAAGTGGAAAGCTTAAATTACCTGAACCGACTTTCATTTCATCTGATATAAAAATTTATTCAGAGCAGAAAGTTGAAAATATAAATTTGGCTTTAAGAGATTTTCTGAATAATTGTGTTAGCGGAAAAAATTATGTGGCAATCCAGGCTTACCTTAATCCAACGGAAGAAAATTTTAAGCATCTTCAAAAGCTAAGGACAGAAATTATGAAGAAGTATAAAGTTGCCACAACTTTAGGGTTCGGTCCGAGATTTCTTCACTCAACGGGGCAATTGCACAAAGGAGATTCCGGCAATGGAATGTTTGTTCAGATTATAGATAATCCAGTAAATGATATTGCAATTCCCGATGATGCAATAACTGGAAATTCTTCAATTACTTTTGGTGTTTTAATAAAAGCTCAGGCATTTGGAGATAGACAAGCATTGAAAGATAACAGCAGAAGAGTTATCACCTTTGAATTGAATTCTTCACTCGCTGCTTTTACAGAGGAACTTGATATTTAGAAAAAAATGCTTTCCGCTTAAATAATAAATTTACCCTTCTTCAGAAATACACTTTTCTATTTGTATACTTATCGTATATTTACGATAAACAATAGAGAAAATTATGGCTTCAACAAAAAAAGATGAGTTTACCACCGAAGAGATCTGGCTTTCTGAGGTAGCAAAAGCCCTTTCACATCCAGCCAGGATAAAAATCCTAAAGATTCTCAACGAAATGGATTCTTGTATGGTCGGAAGTATAGTTGATAAACTTCCGTTAGCTCAATCTACCGTTTCACAGCATCTTAAAGAATTGAAAAGAGTCGGTCTTATTGAAGGTGAAATTGATGGACCCAAAATCTGTTATTGTTTGAACAATAAAACATTATCTAAAGCAAAAACAGCTCTGGATAAGTTATTTACTAAAATCGGCTGCTGTTAATTTCTTAAACTTAAAACTGGAGTAATTTATGAGTGATTCAAATTCATTAAAAGAAATTGTAAAGAATAAATATTCTGAAATTGCTAAATCATCATCCGGAAGTGGTTGTTGTGGTCCGGTTTCAGATTGCTGCGGTAATTCAGTTAAGGTTGAATTTTCTATGATTGGGGATGATTATAAATCTATTGATGGATATATTGCTGATGCAGACCTGGGTTTGGGTTGCGGACTGCCAACAGAATTTGCAGGAATTAAAAATGGTGATATAGTTGTAGATCTTGGTAGTGGTGCTGGCAATGATGTTTTTGTTGCAAGATCACTTGTTGGTGAATCAGGAAAAGTTATTGGAATAGATATGACAGATGAAATGATTGAGAAAGCAAATCAGAATAAAACAAAAGTTGGTTATAGGAATGTAGAATTTATTTTAGGTGAAATTGAAAATATTCCACTTGAAAATAATTATGCTGATGTTGTTATAAGTAATTGCGTGTTGAATCTAGTTCCGGATAAAAGAAAAGCTTTTGAGGAGATCTACAGAATTTTAAAGCCAGGAGCTCATTTTTGTGTTTCTGATATAGTAATTAAAGGTGAAATGCCTGATGAATTGAAAAAATCAGCTGAGCTTTATGCCGGATGTGTTGCAGGAGCATTAAAGCAGGAAGAGTATCTTGAAATAATTTCTGAAGCGGGATTTTATAATATTGAAATTAAAAAATCCCGACGCATTGAATTACCAATGGAATTGCTTTCAAAATATCTTGATGAAAAATCACTGCTTGATTTTTCAAAATCCTTACAAGGAATTTACAGTATAACTGTTACGGCAGATAAAATGTAATTTGGCTGATTAAAGTATCCGATAAGGTTTAATCTTATTTCATACTTTCTTTTGTTTTGGGAATAGGAATATATTCCACCGATGGTCTTGCCTGATTAGATTGAGGATACAAAGCCATCAATTGATAAACTTCTTCAGGCATATTTGTATTTACATTTAATCCTAACTCTTTGGCTTGCTCAACAGTTATAGGATAGTCGTGAGTCCAAACGCCCGATGCCAAAGTCTCTGCTAATGATTCTGCTTTTTGAATATCCATTTTATCTTTAAGCAGATCTACAATCAAAGTTTTGATTTGGCTAATTGCTTTTTTAGCAAGATCAGCAAGAATCAAAGTATCATCACTGATTTTATCAATTGGTTTTTGCTCTAAAATTTTTAATACAGAAGCTGCAGGTTTCTGACCAAGCTGCGGATCAAGTGGACCGAGAACAGCATTTTCGTCCATAACAATCTCATCGGCAGCGAGCGCAATTAAAGTACCGCCTGACATTGCATAGTGAGGAACAAATACTGTTACTTTTGCCTGATGTTTCTTTAATGCATTTGCAATTTGCTCTGAAGCTAATACAAGTCCTCCAGGTGTATGAAGTATAATATCAATCGGAATGGATTTATCAGTAAGTTTTATCGCTCGCAAAATTTCTTCCGAGTCGTTGATATCAATATATCTCATCAATGGAAATCCCAGGAAGCTCATTGTTTCCTGTCTATGAATAAAAGCTATAACACGGCTATTTCTTTTCTGTTCAATTTTTTCCAATAGTTTTATTCTTGCTGATTCGAGCATTTTCTTTCTTAGCAAAGGTTGAAGAGAAGAAAGCATTATGAAAATCCAGAACAACGACAAGAAATCCATTTTTACCTCCTATTTACCAGGGATAATATTCATCAATATATTTTCTTCGTTTATACTTTTTAGTTAACAGGATTGGCAGAAAAACTACACCCGCTACAAATCCGCCTATGTGAGCCCAATAAGCAACACCGCCAAATGCCTGAGCATCAGCTACAATTGAAAGTACACCGCTAAAAAATTGAGTAATGAACCAAACGCCTGTATAAATAATCGCAGGCAATTCAATTATATATGGAAAGAATAAGATCGGAAAAACAGTTATTACTTTTGCTGTTGGATAAAGAAAAAGATAAGCAGCCATAACTCCGCTGATTGCACCACTCGCTCCAATTGTTGGAATAACAGAATTTTGATTTAAGTAAATATGTGAAAGAGAAGCAGCAACTCCAGTTAAAAGGTAAAACAATAAGTATCTGAATGAACCAAGTCTGTCCTCGACATTATCGCCAAATATGTAAAGCGCAAGCATATTACTGAAAATATGAGCCCAACCGCCATGCAGAAACATTGAAGAAAATATTGTTCCTAATTCAAAAGTATCAAAGTCGGTAAGGAATCTGTACGGCACTACTCCAAATATTTGAACAAATTCCTGTGCATCTTTACCTAAGGATAAAGTGAAGAAGAAAATAAAAACATTGAGTATAATTATTGTCCAATTAATAATTGGAAATCGTCTGTGAGGGATATTATCAGCTAAAGGAATCATATCTGTACTTAATTTTCAATTCTAATTTAACAGTTTTGAAATAGAATTGAAAATTGATGAACGCACAATAAAAGATAGAATTAAAATTGTTTTAATAAAATCATCCTTGAGTCACAAAAATGAACTTGTAAGTTATATAGACAATTATCTATATTTGTATAGACAAATATCAATTTTCTTTTAATGCCAAAAGATTCTAAAAAAATTGTAAAGATTGCAAAAGCTTTAGCTGATGAAAACCGGTTTAAGATTTTTACAACAATTTCTGAAAAGGGAGAGATTGCTTGTAAAGAGATAACTTCATTGTTTAATCTTACTCAACCTACGATTTCTCATCATCTGAAGGTGTTGATGGAAAGCGGCTTGATTGATTTTCGTAAAGAAGGGCAGTGGAGTTATTTCTTTGTTAACAAAGAAGCGCTTGATGAATATCTTTCTTCTTTGGCTAAACATGGTTCTTAAAAAATTTTTATTTAATATATAGATATATATCAATCTATCAATATAGTAATCATTTATTAACAAAATAAAAGGAGATATAACTATGAAGTACTTACCATTAATCGGAAGAATTCTTTTTTCACTGATGTTTATTACGTCCGGATTCGGACATTTATTCAGCTCAGCTCAAATGGTCGCTTATGCAGAGCAAATGGGTTTGCCTCTTGCTTCTGTGCTGGTACCGTTAACAGGAATTATGATTTTACTTGGCGGTTTAAGTGTTGTGCTTGGATATCAGTCTAAATGGGGTGCTTTACTTCTGATAATTTTTCTGATTCCGACAACTTTCATTATGCATCCTTTCTGGAAAATTGAAGATGCAATGCAGGCACAAATGCAAATGATAATGTTTATGAAAAACTTATCAATGCTTGGCGGTGCTATCTTGATTTATTACTTCGGTACAGGACCTTTAAGTCTCGATAAAAAAGAAAGCAAATAACTAAATACAGAAAAACAGATTGGAGTTAGTATGATCTTAATAACAGGTGCAAGCGGTCATCTAGGCGGGGCAACAATAGATTTTTTACTAAAGAAAAATCCAAATGCGAAAATAAAAGCTTTAGTAAGGAGTGAAGAGAAAGGTAAAGATTTAAAAGCCAAAGGAGTTGAAATTGCCACTGGTGATTATCTGAATTACGATTCTTTAGTCAATGCAATGAAAGATGTTGATACTATGCTTCTTGTTTCATCAAGCACAATGGGAGATAGATACTCTCAACACGCAAATGCAATTAAAGCAGCAAAAGAGAATGGCGTAAAGCATATTGTTTATACAAGCGTTCTTAAAGCTAATCCCAGTTCAAAATTTTCTGCCGGAATTGACCACTATAAAACGGAAGAAGATCTTATAAAGTCAGGAATGAGTTATACAATAATGCGAAACACTTACTATGCAGATTTTCTTCCAAACATAATTGGTAACGCTGTTGAAAGTGGAGCAATTTATTACTCAGCAGGAAATGCCAAAGTTAATTTTGCTCTACGAAGCGAAATGGCTGAAGCTAATGCAGTTGTACTTGCTAATCCAACTGCTCATCAAAACAAAATTTATGAAATTACTTCTGCAAGTAAATACACATTTGACGAAATTGCAGACATACTTTCGGAAATCACTGGAAAGCAAATCAAGTATGTTGATATTCCAGTTGAAGTGCTGAAAGAGAACATCATAAAATTCGGGATGCCGAAAGAAGTTGCTGATTTGATGGGCAGCATTGCTGAATCAATGAAAGCAGGTGAATTTGATTTTATTGATCCGACTTTAGAAAAATTAATTGGTAGAAAACCAACTGACTTAAAAGATTTCTTAAAAAATGTTTATTCAAACTAGTTTGACAAGTCAAAATAATCAGAGGAGAAAAATATGAAAATAAAAGCAGCAGAAAACGGTCCATACTTGCTTGAGGTAACTGAAGCAAAGATTATTAAAAATGGTAAAGAAGAAACTCTTTCTCAAAAAATAATTGCGCTGTGCAGATGCGGTCAGTCATCTAACAAACCATTTTGTGATGGTACTCATAGAAAATGTGAGTTCAAAGGCGAAGTTATTGAGTTAGAAGTGAAGTGATTCAGTTATAATAAAAAATTAAAGGGTGTTGTTGATTACAACACCCTTTTTTATTGGAGATTAGAAATAGAATCTTGCAGTTAACTGAGTTGATGTTTTGAAGAAAGTATCAGTTTCTTCTTTAGGGATATCGCGTGATAATTTTATATCAGCACCAATTCTGTGTTTAACACCAAAACTGAAATTTTTATCTATGAAATATTCACCACCCAAAACAAGATTAGCAAATACTTCATTTCTTGCATCTGGTTCCTGAGTATAAAAACCGCCTTCTTTCATATTCTGGAAAAGAACTTCAGCGCCAACATAAGGAGAAACTTTTCCAATATTGAAATGATATAAACCATCTAAACCAATTCTGAAAGTTGTACCAGTTACTTTGGTTTGACCGGTTGGGGCATCTCCACCAGGAGAGTAAACATCAAAACCAAGAATAAACTCAGTAGCGAACTGATCTGATACAAAATATTTAGCTAAAAGATTGGGTGATTCAACTCCATCAATTCCCAATCCGAATTTTCCCTTTTCCTGAGCGAAAAGTGTTGATGCCATTAAGAAGGCAACTGCAACTAAATATGTTAATCGTTTCATATTTGAACTCCTATTTTGTTATTATTATTTGTTACTGTATTACTCACAACTTTGTGAGTTTCGACGACTCAAAAATATTTTTTGTGTCAATGTTATCCTGTAAATGAAATCACAATCAAGATGGAACTGTAGTGAAAATCACTGCGTCAAAAAAAATTTTTTTATGTATTAAGCGTTGATTGAAATGAAGTAAAAAGGAAAGAGAAATAAATCTTTAATGAATTATATCGGCAACAAATTCAGAATAGGAATGGGTAAAAATATTTTAAACTACTTCGCAAACTAATCCTTTCAGATATAAACCTTCTGGAAAGCTTGAAAGTACAGGGTGATCTGCAGATTGTGTAAGTTGTTTTATGAATTTAACACTTCGTCCTGAATCAATTGCTGCATCATCAACAATTTTTCTGAATAACTCTTGTGATATATGACCAGAGCAGGAAAAAGTGAATAAGAAACCGCCGGGATTCAGTATTTTCATTGCGAGTAAATTAATATCTTTATAACCACGAGCTGCTTTATTTATTTGTGAAGTTGATTCAGCAAATTTCGGTGGATCAAGAATTACCAAATCAAATGTCCTTCTTTCATCACGGAATTTTCTCAAAACCTGGAAAACATCTCCCTCGATATTTTCTACTTTGTCTGAAGAATAATTATTTACTGAAAAATTTTTTGAAAGAATATTTAGTGCAGTTGATGAAGAATCAATGTTTGTAATTGATTTTGCCATTGAAGAGTGCGCGTAAATTGAAAAACCACCGGTGTAACTAAAACAATTTAATACTGATTTGGTTTTAGCAAAATCGGATAAAATTTTGCGGTTATCTCTCTGATCAATATAAAATCCGGTTTTGTGTCCTGATTTTATATCAACTAAAAATTTTAAGTTGTTCTCAATTACCTCAACTAAATCCGGTGGTTCATTTCCGGATAAAACACCAATTCTTTCTTCAAGTTTTTCTTTACTTCTTGAATCGGTATCAGACCTCTCGTAAATATTTTGCACCTTCAGTTTCTGTTTTAGTATTTCTATGATTTTATCTTTCCAGAATTCAGCACCAGATGAAAGAAATTGGCATACTGCAAAATCTCCATAAACATCAGTAATCAATCCCGGAATTAGATCACTTTCAGAATTGATTACACGGTAAACATTAGTTTGATTATATTCAATAATTTTATTTCTGAGTTCGATTGCTGAGTGAATTCGCTTTGAAAAAAAATCCTCATCAATTTTTTGATTGACATCAAATGACCAGATTCTGACGGCAATTTGTGAATGCAATGAAATTGCACCAAGGGCTAATTCTTTCCCATCGAATGATTTTACTACGACAGTTTCACCATTCTGTTTTACATTTTCTATCTTTTCGATTGCACCCGAAAAAATCCAGGGATGCTTTGAATGAATTAATCGTTCTTTACCTTTTTTTAAGATTACAGCAGGCATAAGATTATTCTTGTGGAGTCCAGCTAAAATAAATTAACACACCAGCGTGAATTGTAATCAAATCAGTTTTTGATCTGCTTATGTCGTAAAAAACTTTTCCATTTTCAACTCTGACTGAGCCCTGTTTAAGGTACTCAGCCTCACTTCCGAAAAGGTATCTTCCTTTGAGGTCGAGATAAATTGTGTTCTGATCTGTATTCGGATCGCCGGAGAGTAAAATTGTTAAACCACCGCCGCCGCCATAGCTCCATGCCCAATCATCAAAGTTTACGCTTGATGCAAATTCTTCTCCGCTGCCCTGGCTTTTAACTGATGTAGTTGTATAAATGTAAGAGCCACCAAATAGTCCTTCAAGATACGGTCTGATTCTGCCCTGAGGTAAACCAACAGTGAACAGCAAATGGAAATTCATTAAGCTGTTGGTTCGGTCAACATTTACGAACACATCAGGTATTGTGGTGCTTAGTGGTTCTCTGCGGGATTCAGAACCATAAACTATGTAACCTAAATTTAATCCTATTCCAAAAGGTGACTTTGGTTTTGGTGCAAGGAATAAAATGTGTCCGCTTAATCCAAATCCAAGATTATCAACTTTTTCTTTAAACTCTCCTGAAGGAACAGCTAAAGTTAGGTTTAATCCAGCTGCTTGTGGAAATAGGTTTATGGATAACAAAATTATCCCTAAAACTGTAAATGCAAAAAACTTTTTCATAACTACCTCTTTATTTCTTAATAAAAATATTCCAACCCCACTTATCAAGTTTTAGATTTAATGATTTCTCAATTTCAATCTCTTCTTTTGTAGTGAAGTTTTGAAATTTTCCGGAAAGACGGTTATCATTTAAAAAAACTTCATAAGGAGTTTCTGAAAGATTAAATATTGCAAGGATAATTTTATCATTCTTTACACGAATGAATGATAATATGTTTTTCTGGTTATTATTAGGGATGAATTGAATATTCCCACCTTGAGTACCGCAATGTAACGCTTCATTATTTTTTTTAAGTTCTGTAAGTGATTTGTATAAGTTGAAAAATTTATGCTCTTCCCATTGAATAAGATCTTTTTCAAAGAAAGATAATCTTTTGTTTAAACCAGACTCCTGTCCGCTATAGATTAAAGGCATATCCGGAATAAGAAAAGTCAAAGCTGCAAAACACTCTGCGGCATCACCAAGTCTTTCCTGAACAGTTCCATTCCAGCTATTCTCATCGTGGTTATCTGTGAATTGCATACGGAAAGCGTATTCAGGATAAATTTCTCTGTCATTGTTAAGATGTGCAATAATATCATTCGCAGTCATTTTTCTTTTTGCAACGGCATTCATTGTCTTGTGCATATTCCAGTCGTAAGTCATATCAAACGCTTTGTGCATTTCCGGTGTGTCCCATTCAGCTAACATAAAAACAGGTTTTATGTCATCGAGTTCTTTTCGTGCCTCAATCCAGAAATCAATCGGAACCATTCCGGCAACATCACAACGATAACCATCAATGTCACATTCAGTTACCCAGAATTTCAAAGCATTGATCATTTCTTTCCAAAGCTGTTTATTATCATAATTCAAATCAATCACATCGCTCCAGTCATCAACTGGCGGAATAAAATTTCCTTCATCATTTTTGTTATAAAATTCGGGATGAGTTTTGGTCCACTTATGATCCCACGCAGTATGATTGGCAACCCAATCAATGATAACATACATTCCCATCGAATGAATTTCTTTTACAAGTTTTTTGAAATCATCTATTGTTCCGAATTCCGGGTTTACTTCAAGATAATCTTTGACAGAATAATAACTTCCTAATGTTCCTTTTCGGTTGAGCTCACCAATTGGATGAATCGGCATAAACCAAAGTATTCCAACGCCAAGCTCTTTTAACCGCGGAAGATGTTTTCTGAATCCTTCAAAATTTCCTTCTTCAGAATATTGACGAAGATTAACTTCATAGATTGTTTTATCAAATGCCCATTCAGGAGTTTTAGTTTGTGGATGATGTGAAATACTAAAAGCAAAAATTGTTACGATTGTTAATAAGAAACGGTTGGATAGCATATAATCTCCCAATGTATATTTTTTTAGAAAGTTAAATTAATACAGAAGAGAGGAATCAGAGTTTGTAAATTTTCTTGTTATCGTTTTCGCTGTTTTGTTTTTCTTCTGATAAATCTGAGTTAGATGATTTTTTAGCTAACGATTCCTGTCTGTTTTTAAGAATGCTTTGTTCAATTTTCAGCTTCTCACGGATCTTTTGATATCTCTGCAGAACTTTCTGATTCTTTGCAATCTCTTCCTGTAATTTCTTCTTCATTGAAGCAAGTTTCATAACATTATTGCGATGCTCTTCGTGCTCAACCTTTATCATACTGATTGATGTCTGAAGCTCAACAAGTTCATCCATTGAATCAGAAATTTTTGAATTCATTTCCTCAAATCGTGCTTCAGCTTCCTGCAATTCTCTCAGTATGCTGCTTCGTTTTTCTTTTGCTTCCGTGAGCCGTTGATTCATTGAACTTAATATTTCCTGCAGACCTTGTTCAATTGAAATTTTCTTCTTTATCAGTAAATCATTTTCAAGCTTAAGATCATTGTTTGTATTCTTTCGTTCAGCAGCTTCCTGATCAAGTTTGAGCAATTCATTCTGAAGCAATTCTTTCTTTTCTTCAATTGTTTTTAATAATTGTTCGAAAGAATCAATTTCAGTCTGACGCATATTTAATATTCGTTCGCTTTCTTCAAGTGCCGCAACTTTTTCAAGAATCTGTTTGTCCTTCTCTTCAATTTCTTTTTCTTTCTGAGAAACTATTTGTTCAAGAACAGTTCGTTTGGTTGTAATATCGTTTAGCTCTGCATTAAACTTCTGAAACATTTTAGCAAATCTGTTTTCGAGTTCAAAGTTGCCGCGTTCAATCTCATCTCTTCTTCTTTCAAGTAATGGTATAAGCTCTTTTGCTCTTTCTTTTTCAAGTTGTATTCGATCAAACTCTTCCTGTTCGAGTAGAAGTTTTTTATGAAATTCATTTTTCATTTCTTCAAATCGAAGAGCATCTTCCTTCAACGCATTTGTTCTTGCTTCAAGTTCAGTCACTTCAGAAGTAAGTTTAGCAAGTCGTTTAGATTTTATTGCAAGCGATTCTTCAATTGCTATCAGCTCTTTCTGTTTCTGTTCAATCTTCTCAAAAATTTTCTGATGCTGAAGATTGGTTTCATTCATCTCTTTCGTTTTCTCGGCAATAATCTGCTCAATTGACTCAATCTCACTCTTTCTTGCATTCAATGATTGATCAATGCTGTTAAGTTCATTTGTTTTTTGTGTGATAAGATTTACAAGTTCATCAACTTTTGTTCTGGTATTCTGTTCAGCCGAGCGAAGTTCCTGCAGAAGTGTTCTCAGCTGTTCAGCTTCAATAGTTTTATGCTCAATTTCATTGCGTAAATTATTTATCGTTTGCGCAGAGACATCCTCTTCCTGTTTTAGTTTCATCACACGACTGGTTATAAGCTCAATCTCTTCTTCTTTTTGCCTAACCTGATTGAGAATATCCGTAAGACGCAAATTGGCTTGCTCTTCTTCAGCTTTAAGTTGTTCAAGATGTGAACTAATTCCGGAAATCTCTTCAGCTTTTCTTGTAGCTCTGTTGGCAAGATCAGTAATTACATTATTAATTTTTTCTTCTTCTTCTCTTAACTGCATTAATCTTGTATTTGCAAGATTGACTTCTTCCTCTTTTGTTTTTGCATTCTGGAATAACTCGCTCAAATCTGAGTTAATTCGTCGTTCTTCTTCTTTCAGATAATTAAGTCTCTGTTCAAGAGTGAGAGCTTCATTTTCTTTATTTGAAATTTCGTGCTGAAGTACTGAAAGCTTTTCCTGCGTTTTATCTTCAAGTTCCCGAAGGTACTGAATTCGCTGCTCAATTGTATGAGCTTCGTTTTCCTTATCCTGAAGTTCCTGTTTCAGAAGAGAAATATTTTGCTGAGTTTTTTGTTCTTCATCTTTTAATTCGAGTAATCGGCGGTTAAGTTCTGTAACTTCAATTTCTTTTTGATGAATATCATTTATTATCTGAAGCTGAGCATCGCTAAGTTCTGCAATTCTGCTTTCAATGGATTTAATCTCCTGACTTGAAAGCTGAATATGTTTCTGTTCAAGTTCTTCAAGCTCGTGTCTCCGCTGATTAATCCTTGACTGAATATCAGCTTCTTCGTTCTCAAGCTCTTTAAGTTTGTTTGCAGTAATTTCAATCTTCAATCTTATCTGATCGTATTCAAATTTAAGATTCTGAAGTTCGCTTGTGTCAAGCACAAGAGCTTTTTGCTCTTCAATAAGGTCAGTCAGTTTTTGTTCTGCTTGCCTTATCTCATTTTTCAGTTTAAGATAATTATCCTGAAGATTTTTATAAGCGTCAGAATCAGTTAAATATTGTTTTTCAAGTTCTTTTAGATCTTCGATTCTGTTCTCGGCTGCTCTTATGTTTTCTTTGAGCCGTTCGTAATTGTTAAGCTGATTTTCATAATCAGCAATTATGTCGAGTATTTGTTTTTCGCGATGATTAAGTTCATTTAGTCTCTCTTCAGATTCAGAGATCTCTGCCTGAAGATTTTCATATTTTCTTAATTTGTTCTCATAATCAGAAATGGAATTCTGCAATTCCTGTTCTTTGGATGTAAGTTCAGAAATTCTTTGCTCAGCTTTTCTGATTTGATTTAAAATTATCTCATAATCTTCAGTGCTTTGCTTTAACTTGTCTTCTTTATAGCGCAATTCATCTAAACGGTTTTGTGCATCTTTAATTTCTTCCTTTAATGATTCGTATTCTTTACGGATAGCAATCAGTTCATTTCTATCAATGGAAAGCTCTTCATTCAATGCTGAACGAAATTCCGGATCATTCTGAGCATTACGGATGTATTCATCTAATTCCTGGATTTGTTTTGTGTAGGAGAGCAGAGTTGATTGTTCTTCGTATTTCATTTCGCGGAGATGAGCGATTTCTTTATCCAGATTTTCAAGTTCTGTGGTTCGCTTTCTTCTTTCATCACGAAGTTGCTCAAGCTCTGTAGAGATAGCAAGTTTTTTTTCATTCAGCTCCGAAACTTCAATCCGCATTTTTTTTAGAACTTCATTCAGATGACGAATGTTTTCTTCGCGCTCGTAAAGGTTATTAAGCTGCTCTTTTAGTTTGTCGCGTTCGAGCTCTAATTCTTTAATCCGCTTTGACTCAAATAAACCCATAATGGTTTACTCCGGAGTGGTTTTGTGAAAAACTTATTAAATATTTGCTCTGAAGTTAGCTAATGAGCGATAAATATTCAATTAGAAGATTTTTTTACAATGTGTAATTATTACTTGGAAAGATATTCAATTATTGCTTTACAGAATTCCGGTAAGTCATCAGGTCTTCTGCTCGAAATCATATTTCTGTCAACTACAACCGGTTCATCAATCCAGATTGCACCAGCATTCATCAGATCATCCTTAATTCCTGGTGTTGAAGTACATTTGAACCCTTTCATTATTCCTGCTGAAATTGGAATCCAGCCAGCGTGACAAATGTGAGCAACAAGTTTTCCGGATTTAAAGATATTCTTTGTAAGTTTAAGTACATTTTGTTCTCTTCTGAGCTTATCAGGAGCGAAACCGCCTGGAATAACAAGAGCATCAAAATCTTTATCGTTTAGTTCATCAAACGAAGCATAAGCCCTGCAAGGATAAGTATGTTTACCCGAATAAATTTTTCCTTTTTCTTTTCCTGCAACTACCACTTCTGCTCCTTCTTCAATAAGACGAAGTTTTGGATACCATAATTCCAAATCTTCATAAAGATCATCAACGAACATCAGAATTTTTTTACCTGACAATTTACCTTTCATAATTTCCCCTCACGATATTGTTTGCGAAAATTTATTTTCTGAATTTGTCTCTCGATTATCAACTCAGCTAATTTTTCAGGAATGTTTTCCCTGTTTCTGCCACCGAATAGCTCAGCAAGTTTTTGTTCGCTGATATCAATCCGATATAAAATATTTACGAGTGAATTAAAATTATTTTCGAGAAGGTCAGTAAGTTGTTCTATCAAATACTTTTTGAATTCTTCGAGTTTTTCGAAATCATTATTAGGAATCAGTGAAGATTGATCATCCTTAATAAAATCTTTCGAAACAAATTTCTGTAAGGATTTTATATCCTCATTGTTCAGTTCATTCATATGCGGATTATTTTTTCTGTTCAAAATTACTTCAATGATATCAGCTATAGAATAATGCTGATATGAGTTTAATTCCCGTTAGTAAATTAGAATAATTTCTATTATTAAGATTTTCGTCTTTATTCTATAGCACCTAAAGACTAAAATTCTCAAGACGATTTTTTTCTTTTGCACCTTCGACTATCGTTTCAATGAATGCGACTAAAGAGCCGCCTGTAAGCATACCTAAAATATAAACTAAAAATACCAGCAGAGAAGTGGGAAGTGTAATGCTCATTGAAAGGAATGATACACTAACACTTTCCAGATTCTGAAATTTGAATAACAAAATTATCAAAGTAACGATGACTATAAGAGCGATATAAAGGTAACGCATAACTCCTCCTGATTTTTTATTACAGGACTTTTAGAACATTTAATGATTTTTGTTCCATATTAAATTTTAAGTAATTAGATTATTACAGAAAGATGTTTATCCGATTTTAATAGTTTATGCAATAATTTATAATTTACCCGAGACTAATAAAAGTAAAATTAGAAAATGAAATTAATTTACAAGCTAATGAGATAAATTAAACTAACATAGTCTTGATACATAATTATGAAAGTAAATGCGAATCTTCATCATACTTACCTTTCAATTCATCAATATGAGTTTTTTCCCAAAGAGGAACTTTGTCAAAGTAAGCGGCTCTTCCAATAATGTGTGCAGCAACCGGTGCAGTTAACAAAAGAAAAATAATTATTGATAGTGCACGTGCAGCAATTCCAATATCTCCCCAGAAAATAGCTGTGCCGATTAAAACTAAACCAATTCCCAGCGTTGATGCTTTTGTAGTTGCAGACATTCTGGTAAAAAGATCAGGCATCTTCAATATACCTATTGCAGAAAGTAAAATAAAAATTGAACCGAGTAATAAAAAAATGCCGCTGATTATTTCTGTCATCTTCTTGTTCCTCTCTCAAGATAAAATGCAAAAGCAACAGTGCCAAGAAAAGCTAATATTGCAAGGATTACTCCAACATCTAAGAAGGTTGTTGTTTTATTCTGAATTGCATAAACTGCAATGAAAGCAATTGCGTTAGCGGATAATAAATCAAGTGCAACGATTCTATCTTCTATTGACGGACCGACAACAAGTCTGAAGAAAATTATTAGTATTGATAAACCAATAGTTATAACAGAAATATTTGTTGCAAGCTCGATAAAACTCATCTTAAAACCTCAAGTAATCTTTTTTCCAATCCGTTTTTTAATTCACTCCGGAAACTATCAGCATCTTTTACGTAAAGAGCGTGGACATACAAAATCTTTTTATCACTTGAAACATCAAGACTTAATGTTCCTGGAGTAAGAGTAAGCAAATTTGCGAACAAAGTAATTTCAAGATCAGTTTTAGCATCAAGTGGAAATGCAATTATTCCCGGACTCATATAATCCTTTGGCGTAATGATATCAAAAGCTACTTTCAGGTTAGCCATAATCAATTCTTTAATGAAGTAAAAAATAAATTTTATTGTAACTGGAATCTTGCTAAAGTACTTTGTTCCACCTAAAGCTGATCTTGAAATCCACAAAATGAGATAACCGACAATCATTCCTTCAACAAAAGTTTCAAATTCAACTTCACCAACTAATAGAACCCACGCAATTGCAAGTAATATATTTAGTAAAAGTTGATTCATTATTTTAATCCTAAAACAGAATTAATGTAAGTGGAAGAATCAATCAACTGCTCAGCTGCAGCATTAGCATAATTGAAAAACGGCTCAGCATAAAATCCGATAACAATAGTAATTAATGCCAGAAGTATAATTGGTGTAAACATAAGATATTTTTTTACAGTGCTAATCTGCTTGTAAGATTCATCAATAAAATTTTCGCACCCCTTAGGATCATCTTTCCAGAATACTTCATTCCAGATTTTTGTCATCGAGAAGAGAGTCAGCAAACCAACAAGCAAAGCGATCCCAACGATTAGATATTCTTTAATTTCCAGACCGGCTTTTATAACAACAAACTTTGCCCAGAAACCGGATAGAGGTGGAATTCCTGCAAGTGATAATGCCGGAATAAGAAAGAGCAATCCAAGCATAGGATAATATTTATAAACTCCACCAAGTTTTCCCAAATCATAACTGCCTTTAAGTTTATCAACAACACCGCTGACGAAGAATAGATTTGTTTTTACAATTATATGATGGATGATATAAAAGATTGCACCTGCAATTGCAAGAGGTGAGAACAAAGCAAGCCCAAGTATCATATAACCAATCTGGCTGATGATATGGAATGATAAAATTTTTCTGAAATCACTTTGAGCTGCAGCACCAAGAACTCCGGTAAGCATTGTTAAAGCAGCAGAGATAAGCAAAAGGTTGTGAGTGAATCCAACATCGTGAACAAAAATTGTAGTAAAGAATCTTATCAAAGCGTAAACACCAACTTTTGTAAGAAGTCCTGCGAAGATAGCAGAAACAGCAACAGGAGGAGTATGATAAGATGCCGGAAGCCAGAAGAACAAAGGGAAGATTGCAGCTTTAACTCCAAATGCAATCATAAATAAAACTGATACAACAGTAAGCAATTCTTTTTGTTCGATGAACGAAATTCGACGAGCGAGGTCAGCCATATTAAGTGTGCCTGCAATGCCGTATAATATTCCGACTGCTGCAAGAAAGATTGCAGATGAAAGTAGGTTCAGCGTAACATATTTAATTGCACCTTCAAATTGTCCGCGTGTTCCTCCGAGCGCGAGAAGCACAAATGAGGAAATTAGCATAACTTCAAACCAGACATAGAGATTAAAAATATCTCCGGTGAGAAAAGCACCGTTAATTCCCATCAATAAAAATTGAAGCAGAGGATAATAAAGATATTTCTCTCTGTCAGGATCAATCGTTCCTATAGAATATAATGCAGTTGTAAAACCAATTACAGCAGTGATGACGATCATTACAGTGGAAAGTAAATCAGCAACAATACTTATTCCGAATGGTGCCTGCCAGCTTCCAACTTGTAGTGAGATGATTCCGTCGGATAAAACCTGAATCGTAATTATAACCGATACAACAAGAGAAATTGTGCTTCCGATAAGATTTACATAGCGATGAATCTTAACTGATTTCCAGAAGAACAACATTGTAACTGCAAATACAAGCGGTAATATTATTGGTAATATGATTATCTGATTCGTCATTATTTCAGCTCATCAGTTGATTTCATTTTATCAAGATCATCTGTTCCAACAGTTTGATAAGTTCGTTTGAATAAAACAATTGCAAACGCCTGAACACCAAAACCAATTACTATTGCTGTCAGTATCAATGCCTGCGGTAACGGATCTGCATAAGGTTCTGCAAGTGTTTCAGCGCCTTGTGGAATGAAAGGAGGAGCACCTTTTGTCAATCTTCCAATTGTGAAGATTAATAAGTTTGCGGCATGACCCAAAAATATTAATCCAAGAATTACTTTAACCAGACTTCTTCTAAGAATCATATATGTGCCGGCGCCGTAAAGAATTCCGATTATTACAGCAAGAAGAAAGTTCATTACCTGTCCTCTTCAGCTAATGAGAAAATAATTTTTAGCGCAACACCCAGCACGAGAAGATAAACTCCGACATCAAACACTAAAGGAGTTCCGATTTTACCTATTACGGGGAAGTTTGTATCCAACCAAACACCTGTCATAAAATTCTTACCGATTACTATTGAAGGAATCGTGCTTAAAACTGCAAGCAATAAACCAACGCTAATAAGTCTGATTGGTTCTGCCTTTAAAAGTTTTTCAGCTTCATCAACACCATTAGCAATAAAGTAAAGTGCATAAGCTGCTGCCGCTACAAGTCCACCAACAAATCCACCACCTGGCTCATTGTGTCCTCTGAGTAAAAGGAAGAATGAAAAAATCAGAAGCAATGGCAGCAAGTATCTTGATGCTGTTGATAGTATTACGGAAAACATTATTTATTCCTATCTTCTAATTTTAGTTTGAGCAAAGCAAAGACACCAATTGCTGCAATTGCCAGAACAGTTATTTCACCAAGTGTGTCAATTGCTCTAAAGTCAACAAGGATGACATTTACAACATTTCTTCCTTTGCCGCCGGGAACGCTATTATCTGTGTAAAACTTTTTCAGTTCAGACTGAAGTTCAATTGATGTTATGTAAAGCACTACCAAAGTCATAAATAAACCCACTGACGATGCAATAATAATATCTCTTAATCTGCTGTAAGATTTTGAGAAGGGCAGAAACTTTGGCAATTTATACAAAACAAGAACAAATAGAATTACTGTGAGAGTTTCAATTGCGAATGTAGTTAATGCAAGATCCGGTGCACTGTGAATGATAAAAATTATTCCCATCGTAAATCCCACAACACCAATACCAACTATAGATTTTAAGCGGGAGTCAGAAATTATAACCATAAATGTTGCAAGAACAATTATTATTACAATAGCAGATTCATAGAAAGTAATTGAAAAATCAGGAGTGATTCTAAATAGATTTTCAACTTTAAACAAGGCAAGCGATGCAAGTGAAACAGCAGTTACAAGAATAAAAATTATATAGTTTCTTAAGTAACCATTTTGAAGAACTTTAGTCTGAAGTTTTGCAAATGACATCATCCCATTAAGCAAGAATTCATACCATTCAGATGGTTTGAAAATATTTATCATCTTCAAATTCTGTGCAATATGCAGAATCTTCGTTCTGAAATAATAAACTCCAACTCCAAGCAGGAGGGTTACAAAGCTCATTAGAAGAACAAAGTTGAAACCATGCCAGAGTTTAATTGGTAGTTCAAGTTTTTCCGAAATTATACTTATTGCAGACTGGTCAAGCAATCTACCAATAAAAACATTTGGGAATATTCCCATCAGCAAACCGAGAACAGCTAAAGCTAAAGGACCAATCCACATTTTAATTGGTGCTTCGTGCGGGGCTTTTGGCGTTGAAAGTAGTTCGCCCCAAAACGGTTTAAAGCCAACGAGAATTGTAATCATTACAATTAATGCATTTGCAATAACTGAAATAAAAAGCAGAAATAATCCCCAATAATCAACTTCGAGTATTGCTGAGTAAACTGTTTCTTTGCCGATAAATCCAACCAGCGGAATTATACCCATCATCGAAAATGAAGCAAGAGCGGCAATCACTGTTGTAATCGGAAGATGTTTTCGTAAACCACCAAGCTTTGAAACGTCTCTTGTGCCTGTTTCGTGATCAAGTATTCCTGCAACTAAAAATAAAGTTCCTTTGTAAAGTGAATGAGCAATTATGTAAATGAAAAATGCTTTTATAGCCAGCTTCGATCCGATTCCGAGAAGCATCGTTAGTGTTCCGAGCACACTTAATGTTGAGTACGCCAACAATTTCTTTAAATCCATCTGATTGAATGAAAGAATTGCTGCAAACAACATTGTTATTGCACCGATAATTAAAATTGTATCCTGCCATAATACAGTTCCGCCGAGAGAATGATTCATTCGTGCAATAAGATAAATTCCAGCTTTAACCATTGTTGCAGAATGAAGATAAGCACTTACCGGAGTTGGTGCTTCCATAGCATTCGGAAGCCAGAAGTGAAACGGAAACTGTGCTGATTTTGTGAATGCGCCAATTAAAATTAGTATCACAATGGCAGAATATGTTGGAGCATTTCTGATTGTTTCATTCAAATCATACAACGAAGAAATTTCAAGACTACCAGAAATTTGAGATAGCAAAATGAATCCAGCCATCAATGCAAGTCCACCGCCTCCAGTTACAAGCAATGCCTGCAAAGCATATTTCCTCGATTTTTCTTTGTGATGATTAAATCCAATTAAAAGATAAGAGCTGATACTTGTTAATTCCCAGAATACAAAAAGAGTGATCATATTATCAGAAATAACCATACCGACCATTGATGTCATAAAGATGCCGATGTAAACGAAAAACCGGTCAGTGTGTTCATAATCTTTCATATAAGCACCGGCATAGAGAAAGACAACAACACCAATGAGTGTTATTATCAGAACAAAGGTCAGACTTAAACCATCAAGAATAAAAGTGAAATTGATCCCAAGTGATGGAATCCAATTGACAGTTTCGCGGATAATATCACCACCAGCAATCTGATTATACCTGGAGAGAAAACTAAAAAAAATATAAAGTGGGAAAGTCGCAGCAATCCAGCCAAAATAATTCTTCAGCGGTTTGTAAATAAAAGGTGCAATAGCTGAAGCAGCAAATCCTATTAAAATTAAATTCAGCAATTAGAGTTTCTTATTTGTTTAGAATGAATTTTTATAACAGAAAATAAGCGTAATAAATTCAATGCAAATGTAATAATATTAAAAACTTTGCACTAAGAGGATCAGATTCAAGAGTTAGATAATTTTTGCTGCACACTTTTAATTTTATCTTCCATTGTTTGTTCTCGATCGGTGCGTGTACCGATTCTGATGTTTGTTGAAATTCTTGGTACACCAATCTGATGTAAATGTTCGTGACATTTTTTGAGGGCTGAAAATACTTCATCCCAATCTCCTTCGATGTTGGTTCCGTTTGCGTGTAATGTTGGTTTAAGTCCAGCCGATTTAAAAATTTTTTCGCATTCGGCAACATACTTAGAGAGAGATAAACCAACTCCAAGTGGAATAATTGCCACATCAACTATTACTTTCATAATAAATCCGTTTCTTATTTTCTGCAAATTTATAAAAAACATAGGTGGTTTTCTGTGACTTTTCCGTGTTTCTCAGTGAAAGTATTATTTCTTTAATTCTTACACAGAGCGCCACAGAGGTAACAGGGAGAAACACAGAGCGATTTACTAGATTAATCCAAAACTTTTGAGTAATAATATACCAGCTGCAATTGTAAAGACTGAACCAAGTGTTGATATGAGAATAATATTTCCTGCAAGCTTACTGTTTGCACCCATCGCTTCAGCCATAATGAAACTTACAATGGCAGTCGGTGATGCAAAAAGAATAAACATTATTCCAAGATCTATACCTTTATATCCAAATAAATAAGCAAATGAAGTAAGGAGCAAAGGAATTATAATCAGTTTTATGAATGAGGATGTAAAAGCGAGAGTAGATGCTTTTTTAATTTGTTCAATATTCAGCGAACCACCAATACCGATTAAAGCTAAAGGAAGTGCTAACTCGGATAAATAATTTCCGGTTGTAACAGCAATTGACGGAAGTGAGATTGAGAAATAAGAAAAGGGTAGACCAAATATCACAGCCAGAATAAGTGGATTCAAAATTATTTCCTTTAATATCGGATAAAAGCTTAATTGATTTGTATGTCTCATTGGAACTGTGAGAACGATTACAGCAAGCACATTATAAAGAGGCAGAATGAAAGCCAGAATTATTGCAGCTTTACCAAGCGCAGATGAACCAAAAAGATTTGAAATAATCGCAAATCCAACTATTGCAAAATTACTTCTGAAAGCACCTTGAATAAAAACGCTTCTGTCTTTGCCATCTTTGATAAAAGGTATGCTGCCTAACCAGATCAAAATGAATGTTAAAATTGTTCCAATATAGATAAAAACTACTTGAGGAAAATTAATTGCTTTACTCAAATCCATTTCTGCAATTTGCATAAACACCAAAGCCGGCAATGAAACTGAATACACAAATTTAGAAGTTACATCAACAAAATTTTCATTGATGATTCCAATTTTTTTTGAGATATATCCAAGTGCGATAATTAAAAATACCGGCGCAACGATGTTCGCTGTAAAAAGAATATTGTCGATCATAAAAATTTAGTTCTACATTGCTTATATTTCGAAAAACATTTTGGCATTTAATAAATGAAACATCCAATTGAAGAATTATTTGACGATAAAATTATTGTTAGAAAAATTCAAACAAAATTACCAAAACTATTTCAAATAGCTGAATTGGAAAGTCAAAGAGCAGGAAAAACAGGAATGGAAGTTGGCTCATTGAGGGAACGAGTATTAATTGCTTTGTTCATTCATAAATTTGGTGAGCAAAATGTAAACACTGAAATTCCAATCACGGAAACTGAAACTGATGTGATCCTTAAAGGATATCCACTATCAATCAAAACTAAAACTGGGAAAAGTTTTTCAGGGATTAAATCTATTTGGACAGTAGATCACGAAAGTGTTTTGAGTTATATTAAAGATTATGCCCCCAAAATGGGAATAATATTAGTTCAGATTGTATGGAATGAAGAAGGTGGAATATATTTTTTCCCGTTAGAAGTTCAACAAGATGTTTTTAGTGAGCTTGGTAAAAACGATTATTTTAATATTCCGAAAATTGGGACAAATCCAAGAGGAGTAGAATTTTCGGCAAAGGCAATATCAATGATGATTGAAGATAAAAGAACAAGATTAGTAAAAGTAAACTGGACTAAAACGGAAATAACTTATAATCCTTTTAATAGATGGGTGGAACTATGGGCACAGGAGTAAATATTAAAACAAAGGGAACAATTACATCAAAATTTGGAACTTCAGGTAGAATAAACCATGATTCTTCTTCATTTTACAATAGTAGATTGTATGAAGAAGTACAGACTGAAATAATTGAAAAGTATGTTGAAAACGAAATTGATGCGAAATGTATCAATCAGATTTATTGCAAATCCAGTGAATTAATGGATGAACTTCCTGATAATAGTGTCCATTTGCTAATTACTTCACCACCTTATAATGTAACAAAAGAATATGACGAGAATTTATCACTTAGCGAATACCTCAATTTGTTAAATCGGGTTTGGAAAGAATCTTTTAGGGTTTTGGTGCCAGGTGGAAGGGTCTGCATTAATGTTGCAAATCTGGGAAGAAAGCCATACATACCTTTACACAGTTATATTATTGAATCAATGTTAGAAATTGGTTTCCTGATGCGAGGCGAGATTATCTGGGATAAAGGTTCAAGTTCAAGTGCATCAACTGCATGGGGAAGTTGGCTTTCTGCTGCAAATCCTGTACTTAGAGATATTCACGAGTATATATTAATTTTTTCAAAAGGCAATTTCACTCTTCCGAGTAGAAATAAGAAAAGCTCTCTTTCAAAAAAAGAATTTTTAGAGTACACTAAAAGTATCTGGAAATTTCCAGCGGCTTCTGCTAAAAGAGTTGGTCATCCTGCACCATTTCCTGAAGAATTACCAGCAAGATTGATTAAACTTTATTCTTTTGAAGATGATGTTGTTTTAGATCCATTTGTTGGCAGTGGTACAACTTGCATTGCTGCTTTAAACTTGAAAAGAAATTATGTGGGATATGACATAAAACAGGAATATGTAAATCTTGCAAACAATAGATTGGATGAATTAAAAAGACAAGGAAATTTATTTAAATAATAAGGCAAGATTTTATTCTTATCGCTCTATACTTTGAATCACGGATTCCATATATCAAACTTAGGTCAAACAATCTTCTCAGCTATTCCTTCATACATATATCCAACAATTTTCGGGTCGCGCTTCATATAATAGTTTTTCATCTCAGTAATTATGAAGCCTGCTGATTCAATGATTCGTCTCATATTTCTGTTGAGATTGCAGCCATCTGCCCAAATGTTTTGTATCGGATTTAATAAATGCTGAAGTTTTTGAGTGAATGGTTTATCTGCCAGCCCGTGTTCGAGGAAATAATATCTTCCGGTTGGTTTTAGTACTCTGTAAATTTCTTTTAATGCTGAATCAACATTTTTTATACTGCACAATGTGTAAGTTGAAACCACAGCATCAAAACTATTATCTTCAAATGGAAGGGATTCAGAACTTTGATGAATAATTTCAACTTTGATTTTACTCTCTGCAATTTTTTTCTCAGCTTGTTTCAGCATTCCTTCATTCGCGTCAATACCTACTATATGTTTAACATTATCAGGATAAAATTTTAAGTTGATTGCAGTACCGAAGCCGATTTCTAAAACTTTCTCTTCTTTAATTCTGCTTAAAATACTTTTTCTGCCTTCATTGATTTGTTCTGAATCCATTGAGAAGTCGTAAAAGAAGGGAATAATTACTTTTGAATAAAATCTCATTGGTGATTTTTCAGTTTATCAATTAGTTGTATGAATTTCTCCGGAACAGAGACAAGTTTGTTGTTTTTGTAGTCAAAAAAGGCAATTCCGGTTTTCGCACGAGCAATTTCTTTTCCGGTAGCTTTGTTTGTGATTTTAAAGAAAAAATCGCAGCCAATTTTTGTAAAATTATCAACGGTAACTTCAAAAACTAAAACATCTCCGTGATAACCTTGAGATTTATATTGAAGCGCTGCATCAAACATAATTATTCCAGCACCACAAGTATCAACTTCGGAGAAGCCCCAGTTTTTAAGAAACAAAATTCTTGCTTCGTGAACCATCGAGAGTATTGAATCATTGCTTAAATGTCCGGCAAAGTTTACATCATAAACTCTGACAGAAATATCGGTGGAAAAAAGAAATTTATTTGGTAAATCTATTTTAATTCTTTGCATTTTTTATTCACCATTAAATTATTTGATAAACTTCGATTGGTTCGGCTTGTCCTTTAATCTTTACCTGGAAATGTCTGATTGGTTTCAATCCATCAAGATGTACACGCTGATAAACTTCTTTAGAAATTAAAAGCTCTGAGTTGAATTCTTTATTTAATTGTTCCAGTCTTGCAGCAACAATAACTGCTCTACCTGTAACAGAATATTGTTTTCTGTTTTCAGCGCCGACATTGCCTGTAACAATTTCGCCGGCATTTAAACCAATACCAATTTTTGTTTGCGGAATTTCACCGTTTTCATTTTTCTCCTTTAGAGTTTTATGAATTTCAATCGCTGCATTAAGAGCTAACTGACAATCATTCTCGTGTTCGATTGGCGCACCAAAGATAGCCATAAATCCATCGCCCATAATTTGTGTTACAATGCCCTTGTGTTTATTTACAATTTCAATCAATGGTGCAAAAACTTTATTCTGATATTCAATTATTTCTTCAGGTGATTTATTCTCGGCAAATAATGAAAAATTTCTTATATCTAAAAACATAATGCAGGCATATCTTATTCTGCTTACTATTTCAGTCTGATTGTTCAGAATATCTTCAACAATTTCTTTGGAAACCATCTGACCGAAAATATGCTCAATCTTATTTCTTTCTTCTCTTGTTTCAAAATAACGATTAAGAATTTTCTTCACCTGATTTGTTATCATTGCTGCTATAAATCCACCTAAAGCAAAAAGAACAGCCTTTCCCAAATACATCGGAAAGAATGAAAGTACGGGTGAGAGATTTTTAATATCGGAATTATTAAGTAAAATCAATGAAAGAATTGTAAATTCAATTGCTGCTGTAAGTCCGCTGAAAATACTTAAATGAGAATCAAGCTCAAGTGTCGATAACAAAATAATTATAAAATAAATAGATGAGATTGGAGTTAATAATGGATAAACAGAAGGAATGAAGAAAGAATAAAAGTACAAAACGATAGTCGGAATGCTGATCTCAAGAAATATGTTTACATATCTTAAAAAATTGAACCAGGCAAAACCAAATTTAGTCCATCGTTTAACAACCTTATTTAATATGATTGTTCTTAACAGTAAAAAAACAATCATTCCTGCAGTAATCAGAAAAATGAAAGTGCTGTTGTAGGTTGGTTTAAACTCTTCGCTGTAAACAATTCCGATAATAATGATAACTATCAGCATTATGGTTAAAACAAAAGCAAGAATTTTAGCTCGCAGCTTTTCACTGTTCACAAGTTCCTGAATTAATTTCTCATCGGAAATTTTTCTATCAACTCCGAGATGATCTAAAAGTTTATTCAGTAACAAATCTTTGTAAGCAGATACCATTTAAGTTTAGTCTAATCTTCGTTGAAATCTAAGTGAACTTAAAAAAAGAATGATAACACCCATCGCAAGCAGCACAGCAGCGTTCAGCCAAAGTTCAGAAAATCCAAGTCCTTTTGAAATTACTCCACGAATTATGTTTATAAAATACTTAAGAGGAATTACATACGAAATATACTGAATAATTTTTGGCATGTTTTCAACCGGAAAAGCAAAACCTGATAAAAAAACCATTGGCATCATAACAGCAAATACTGCAATCATCATTGCTTGCTGCTGAGTTTTTGAAATTGTAGAAACGAATAATCCCAAACCCAATGTAGATAAAATATAAAAGAACGCAGAGAGAAACAGAAAAATCAAACTTCCTTTAACAGGAATATCAAAAATGAATCGCATTGCGGTTAAAACGATTATAATTGAAACAAATCCCAATAAGATAAACGGAACGAGTTTCCCAATAATAATCTGATATGGTTTTAATGGAGTAACAATCAATTGTTCCATTGTACCGATTTCTTTTTCTTTTACAACTGCAAGCGAAGTTAAAAGCAAAGTAACTATACTAAGCAGCAGACCAACTATTCCAGGAACCATATAATTTCTTGTCTTTAGAGTGGGATTATACCAAACTCTGATTTCAGCAGTAACATTACCTGCAGGTGAAAAAGCTGTCCCACTTCTCTTTAACATTTCGAATGTAGTGCTTTGAGCAAATTGTAAAACAATCTGCTGAAAATATCCGGCAGCAATTGATGCAGTATTTCCGTCAGATCCATCAAATAATGCCTGAAGCTTTGCGGTTTCTTTACGATTAAGATTTTTTTCAAAATCATTCGGAATTACCAAAGCAATTATTGCTTTATTATAATCTAAAAATTCTGTTACAGATTTGTAATCATTCACATAATCCTGAATAACAAAATATCCTGATGAAGTAAGCTCAGTAATTAGTTTTCTGGAAGTAGTAGTTTTATCCTGATCATAGACAACAAGTTTTATTCTTTCAATATCAAGATTAGCCGCGTAACCAAGGAAAATAAGTTGTACAACAGGTGCAATCAGAATTATCCCAAACATTTTCGGATCGCGTTTGAACTGGAGAAATTCTTTTTTTATAAAGTTTAATATTGATTTCATAGCGAGCTTAACTTTCTTCTGCTAATTATTGTAGCGAGTGTTAAAAGAAACATTGCAAAAATCAGTAAGTAAATTATTTGCATAATGTAGGTTTCATATCCCACGCCTTTAAGCATAATGTTTCTGAGTATCACAATAAAAAATTTTGCGGGTGTAATATTTGTAATTATCTGAACAGCCCATGGCATATTGTCAATCGGAAAAATAAATCCGGACAAAATGACTGAAGGAAGTAATGAAATAAATGTTCCGAGTGTGAAAGCAATTTGCTGCGAATCAGAAACAACCGAAATGAAAATACCAAGACTTGCTGAAGCGAATAAAAACAGAAGCGTAGTTAAAATCAATTCGGTGAAACTGCCTTTAACTTCAACACCGAATAAAATGTAGCTTGCTATTAAGATAAAAGTTGCATTAATCAGTGCAATTGATAGATATGGAAGAATCTTTCCGATTAAAAGTTCAAATGAATTTAATTGCGAGATATTCAACTGTTCCTGAGTTCCTCTTTCTTTTTCACGAACAAGTGTAAGTGAAATCGAAATAACAGATGTGATTAAAAGAATCATTGAGATTAATCCCGGAACTAAAAATGTTGTTGTCTGAAGTGAAGGGTTGTACCAGAATATTGGTTCAATATCTATTGGCTTGTAAGATTTTATTCCCAATCTGGCATAAACATCCTGAGTGATGTTATTACTCATATCGAAGGTTGCCATCGAAACATAATTCTTAATTATAGCTGCAGTATTTCCATCAACACCATCAATAAGATATTGTAAAGTTACATCTTGTCTTGAAAATATTTTCCTGGAGAAATCTTCTGGAATTACTAAAACACATTGAGCTGATTTCTGATCAAGAAAATTATCTGCTTCATTTATATCACTGAGATAAAAAACGATATCAAAATAGTTTGAATTTTGCAGCGAGTTAATCAATTCCCTGCTGAGTTCCGATTTCTCCCCATCGTAGACAGCCAACTTTATATGTTTTACATCAAAGTTAACTGCGTAACCAAATATCACAAGTAAAAAAACAGGGAAAAAGAAAATCACAAACAGTAATCTGTAATCTCTTTTAAGCTGCCTGATTTCTTTTTTTGAAACTGCAAGTATTAAAGAAAAAGAATTCAGAATATTATTTACAAGTTGTTTTAGAGATTTCATTTTTTATCTACCAGATGAATAAAAACATCTTCAAGTGTTGGTGTCACTTCACTGACTCTGAAAACATTTATTGAATTTGCTGATAAGACATTTTTTATTTGCTCTTCGCTTTGATAAAAATTATTCACACTTATGTGAATAGAGTTCCCGAAAATATTCGTCTCTTCAACAAAAAATTCTTTTGAAAGTATTTCTATAGCTTCAGAAATTCGCTCACATTCGATTTCAAGAATTTTGTTCTTAATATATCTTTCCTTTAACTCCTTAGGATTACCTTCGGCAATAAGTTTTCCTGAGTCAATTAAGATTATGTTGTTGCAATATTCGGCTTCTTCAAGATAATGTGTTGTTACAACTACTGTAATCCCATCTTCAGAAAGGGAATTAATTAATTCCCAGAAATTTCTTCTTGCAATCGGATCAACTCCGCTTGTTGGTTCATCGAGAAAAACAATTTCAGGTTTGTGAATTACTGCAGTTCCAAGTGCAAGTCGCTGTTTAATTCCACCAGGCAAAGAATTCGTAAGTAATTTTTCTTTTCCGGTCAAATCGGCTACAGATAAAACCCATCTCTTCCTTTCTTCAAGGACTGAATTTGAAATTCCATATATGTTTCCAAAAAAATTTATGTTCTCTTCCACAGTAAGATCATTATATAAAGAAAATTTCTGCGACATATAACCAATTTGTTGTTTAACTTTTTCAGGCTGATTCATCACACTAAAGCCGCCAACAATAGCATCGCCCGAAGTTGGTTTTAAAATTCCACACAACATTCTGATGGTAGTTGATTTACCTGCACCATTCGCTCCAAGAAATCCGAATACTTCGCCTTTTTTAACATTAAAAGAAATGTTATTGACCGAAATAAATTCGCCAAATTTTTTGGTAAGATTTTTAACTTCTATACTGTTCATTTAGTTATCAGATGAATAAAAACATTTTCGAGCGATAAGTTTGTTACACGATAAGAAATCAATTCAATTCCATTTGAGTTTAAAAAGTTTTTGATTCTCATAATTGTCTGATCAGGTTTATCTGAAATAATATTCAAGCGATCACCAAAAATCTGAACTTCAAACTCTTTGAACGACTTTAAAATTCTGTAAGATGATTTAATATCACTAGTAATAATTTCTAAAGATTTTTTCCCAATAGAATTCTTAACTTTTTCCGAAGTATCGAGACTGATTATTTCTCCATTATGCATCAATGCGACACGATTGCATCTTTCAGCTTCATCAAGATATGGAGTGGTCATTAGTATAGTTATATTTTCTTTTAATAAACCAGCAAGAATTTTCCAGAAATCCCGTCGCGAAACAGGATCAACTCCCGTAGTTGGTTCATCAAGAAAAAGTATTTTGGGCTTATGAATCAGACTGCAAGCAAGTGCGAGCTTCTGTTTCATTCCACCAGAAAGTTGATCGGCAAGACGATTGCGAAAAGAAGTTAGTCGTGTGAATTCTAAAAGCTCATCTCTTCGTTGATAAAAATTTTTTACATTATGAATTTCAGCAAAAAACTCGATATTCTCATCAACAGTAAGATCGCCATAAAGGCTAAATTTCTGTGAAAGATAGCCGATGTTATTCTGAATATGTTTCCTTTCCTCAAAAATATCCTTATTAAAGATTTTTATTTTTCCCTGGTCTGCATTTAACAATCCACATAACATTCTAATTGTTGTTGTTTTACCAGCACCATCTGGTCCAACAAGTCCAAACATTTCTCCTTCGTTGACGGCAAAAGAGATATTATTCACCGCAACAATTTCATTGTAAGATTTTTTAAGATTTTCAATTTCGATGATATTAATCATTACAATCTTATAATTTTATTTTCGCATCTGCTGGAATACCAGCTTTCAGCTCAAGATCAGGATTGTTAATTTTAACTTTAACTGCAAAAACAAGCTTTGTTCTTTCTTCCTTTGTCTGAATATTTTTAGGAGTAAACTCTGCTTCGGGTGAAATGTAAACTACTTTACCTTCAAAAATTTTATTCGGGAAAGCATCAACAGTTACTTCAACTAATTGACCCAGTTTTACTTTTCCCAAATCCTTCTCATTCACATATACTAAGATTTCAACCTGATATAAATTGGAAACCTTAAATAATGAAGAAAGATTGTTCACCGTTTCACCCATCTCTACAAATTTTTTAACAATGATTCCGTCAATTGGAGAAATTACATAGCAATCACTGAGATTTTTTTTAATCAGATCTGCATTCGCTTTGATTCTTTCATAGTTTGCTTTTACCTGTTTTAATTCTTCAGGTCGGCTGATGTTTTGAATTTTTCTCAGATTTTCTTTTGCAGAATTAAATTGAGCGAGTGCAATTTCATATCTGGTTAGAGCATCTTCATATTGTTTCCTGCTTATTGATTTTGTCTGATAAAGATTTTCAAATCTTATTTTATCATTCTCAGCAGATTGAAGATTAATTTCTGCCTGCTTAAGCATTTGTTCTGCCTGTTGAATATCTTCTTTTCTTGCCCCAACCTTTACCAGTTCAAGCTGAGCTTCTGCTGATAATAAGCTTGCTTCTGCTTCACGAAGTTTGATTTGATAAATTGTTGGATCAATAATCATTACTGTGTCGCCGGACTTAACTTTATCGCCTTCATCCTTAAGAATAGAAATTACTTCGCCATTAACTTTTGAAGAAACAGTAACATTGATAGTTTCTATATTTCCGGTTGCTTCAATTGCTTGCTTTTCATTGTTGCTGCTGCAGCTGAATATTATAAAAGAAAAAATTATTAATTGAATTAAAGCTGATGTTTTCATTTTATTACCTTTGAAAAAATTTTATCAAAAATCTTTTTGCCTTTGGGAGTTAAAATTCCATTAAACAGAATCTCGAAAGAGTGAATGAATGCCTCTTTGTAATTAAACTTTTGATGATATAAAAAATCTGGATGAACAACAGAACGGATTGTATTAACAAAAATATGGATTATTAATTCAGCGGGTTTGTCAATAATAATTCCTTCACTCTGACCTTGTTTAATAATGCTTCCGAGAGCAGTGAAAGCTCTTTTAGTTCTGAACTCATCAATTATTTTCCAAAGCTTGGGAGTATGAATTTGTAAATCCTTCAACCAGTTTTCGGAAAACCTGACAACTACGCCAGCCATTACTTCAAAAAGCATAAGTGCTTTAGTTAAGGAGTCGTTCTTTGAGTTTATTATATCTTCAATTTTTCTGCTGACATCTTCCATCATATTAATGGCTACGGCTTCAACCAGTTCGTCTTTAGTAGAAAAATATTTATAGATGGTTTTTTTTGACATCCTCAGTTCAGATGCAATCTGATCTACGGTTACATAATAAAAACCTTCTTTGAGAAATTTTATTGAGCAAAATTCAATGACTTTATCTTTCTCTGCTGAATTTAATGTGTTTATTTTTTTAGACATTTGGAAACTATTTCAGTATTATTAGTTTCCAAACTAAAACAACTGAATGATAAAAGCAAGTATTTTTATTGATTGAAATTATGTTTTGGACAGCCATCACTTACTTGAAGCTGAAATAAATTATTTCTATTATTGAACTGAAAATTTTCAGAGGGCGATATGAAAAACTTTCCAATAATACTTTTCTCCATTTTTATAATTATTTCCTCTTCTGCAATTGCTCAATCAAAAGTTGATTCCGATATAGAAGCTGCATTGATTAATGCGCGCAAAGGAATATTCTGGGGCTTAATGAATATTCCCGTTAAAAAAGCTAAAATCGAGAAATCGCTTATAAACGATGACAAACTGATCGCAAGGGTTAAAATTGCAAAAGAATTAAATGGGATAAAGATTGAATCAACTGGTTACAACAACACAAATGAAGTAACAATTGTACTTTACCGTTCAGCAGATAGTCTTATAAAAGATGGCTACATTAAAAAAGGCGATCTTGAGACTTACTCGGAAGAAGATTAAAAATATTTTAAGAAAGTTCTTGACTAATTAATTTATTTTTTGTAACTCTGTAACAGAAATTACAATATTTGTTAAACTTGTAAGCAGAGTTACAAATGAATCCTTCCAGATTGATAGAAATATTTCTTCAGGTAATCAAGATAAATGCGCTGTCAGCTAATGAAAAACCTCTTGCTGATTTTATCGAAAGCTTCCTCTCAAACCTCGGATACAAAGTTGAATACGACGACTCTGCGAAATTCACTCACAGTAACACTGGTAATCTGATTTGTAAAGTTGGAAGCGGAGGCGATTTTGTGATGACCGCTCATATGGATACAGCACGTCCTACCGAAAATGTTAAGCCAATAATTAAAGAAGACAGAATTACATCTTCAGGTGATACAGTACTTGGTGTTGATAATCGTGAAGGTGTTGCAGTTTTGCTCTATACACTGGAAAGAATTGCAAAAGATAAAATCCCGGTTAAAGATTTTACTGTTGCTTTTACAACTTGTGAGGAAACAACACTCTTTGGATCAAAGTATCTTGGATTGAATGGTAATATTAAAAAAGGATTTGTGTTCGATTCAGGTTATCGTACAGGAAGTTTCATATACTCAGCTTGTGGAGCAATTGGTTTTAATCTTAAAGTTTTTGGCAGAGCATCTCATTCCGGAATTGCGCCAGAGAAAGGAATTAATTCTCTTGTTATAGCAACCAGAGCAATCAACAAACTTCCGCTCGGAAGAATTGATGATGAAACCACAATGAATATCGGCTCACTTAAAAGTGGTTCGGCTGTTAATGTAATTCCCGAATTGACAGAAATGATTGGCGAAGTAAGATCTTTCAATCTGG